>Ga0209345_10003871_pt1 | contig 14966 bp, 19 predicted proteins | sample Cruoilmetagenom7_FD_187294 | JGI IMG/M metagenome (GOLD analysis project Ga0209345, IMG submission 187294) | Oil polluted marine microbial communities from Coal Oil Point, Santa Barbara, California, USA - Sample 7 (SPAdes) (version 2) | ecosystem: Environmental > Aquatic > Marine > Oil seeps ... | reverse complement strand
AAAGTTGACATTCAAACCTTTATAGCTGAATTAATGGGTAAGCGTAATGAGTCTGTTGATATTAGCGCTGAGTACGTCCTTAAGAGACTTAAAGAAATAGATGAGCTAGACGTCATTGACATACTTAATGATGACCTAGACGGTTTCAAGCGTCTTAGTGAGTGGCCTAAATCTTGGCGTACATCAATCAGCGGTCTTGATATTCAAACTGTCACTAGTGGCGGGGATGAGCCAATTGAAAAGCTAGTAAGAAAAATCAAATGGCCAGACAAGACTAAAAACCTTGAGCTTATCGGTCGTCATGTTGATGTTAAGGCGTGGGATGGCGATGCCACTGGTAGTGATTTACCAATAGGTAAAATAGAAATAGAGGTTGTCGGTGCGAACAATAAAGATTAAGCCGACACCTGACCAAGCAAAGTTTCATTCATTGCAATGCAAGTACCCCGCTTTTGTTGGGGGTTTTGGTGTTGGAAAGTCTGAAACGATGGCTAACCAAGCTTTTATGGATGCCACTCACTCGCCTAATGCGCTTATAGGTTTGTATGAGCCTACTTACGACCTAGTTAGGCTTATTATGGCACCAAGGATGGAAGAGAAGCTTATTGATTTTGGTGTGCGTTACAAGTACAACAAGTCAGAGAATGTTATTTATACATCATCTAATCAGATTGGTGACTTTATACTTAGGACGCTTGATAATCCTGCTCGTATAGTTGGCTATCAAACTTACCGCTCACATGTTGATGAAATAGATACGCTAAAAGAAGATCATGCCAGTGATGCTTGGAATAAAATAATTGCTCGTAATCGCCAAAGTATTGGGGAAGGTTCATTTAATCGCGTATCAGCATATACAACACCAGAAGGCTTTAGGTTTGTATACAAACGGTGGGTTAAGCAGCGTAGCGAAATGTACCAAATGATTCAGGCTTCAACGCTTGGGAATCCATTCTTGCCAGAAGATTATGTTGACTCGCTAAGAGAGACATATCCAGATAACTTAATCGAAGCCTACATAAATGGCGATTTTGTTAATCTATCAAGCGGCACTGTTTATCCTCAATTCTCACGCATTGAAAACAATTCAAATGAAGAATACCAGCAAGGTGAAAAGATATTCATAGGTATGGATTTTAACGTTGGCCGCATGTGTGCTGTTGTTTATGTTCAGCGCAACGGCAATGCTCATGCGGTAGACGAATTTATAAACGCTTACGATACGCCCAATATGATTAATTTAATTAAACAGAAGTATTGGCGAGAAAAGTCTAGGGGTGAGTTTGAGAAGCTTAATGATATTTATGTTTACCCTGACAGCACTGGTAAAAACCGTAAATCAGTTGGTGCGGGCGAGACGGATATAAGCCTACTTAAAACCGCTGGCTTTAACGTGAAAGCTAAAACAGTTAACCCGCCAGTAAAAGACCGTGTAAACGCAATGAATGCAGCTTTGTGTAACTCAAAAGGCGAGCGTGTGTTTTTCGTTAACACAAGACTATGCCCTCACTACACTGAGAAGCTAGAGCAGCAAGTGTATAACGACCGTGGCGAGCCTGAAAAAGACGGTACAGAAGATGTCAACGATGCGGGTGGCTATTATATCGCCTACGAATACCCTATAATTAAGCCAATGTGGACTGGCGGCTTTAAAATGAGATAAATTATGATTACTACTAATGTAGGTGTGTTAAATCACCCAGAGTACAACAAGGCGTTTAAAAAGTGGCAAGTGGTGCGCGACTGTGTAAATGATGAGGTTAAACAAAAGGCGTGTAAAAATGCCGCTATAACTTGTGATTCAATCGCTCGCAGTCAGCACGGTTATATTATTCGTGACCCCAATATTAGTGATGAGGCTTATCACATGTTTGCGGGTCGTGCTGTATTTAAGAATTACACCGGCAATACTTTAGCAATTTTAACTGGTGCTGCCACTATGCGACCTTATACGCTAAGCGGTGAAACTGTAGACGATGAGCCAAGCGAGTTACCTGAGTCAATTTCCTATATTGAAAGCTCATTTACTAGGTCTGGATTAAGCTACCAGGACAGCATGAAAGCAAGATTGCGCGAATTAGCTAGCGTTGGTCGCGCTGGTGTTTGGGTAGACTTCCCATCAAGCGCAAAAGGCATGTCTACAGGTGATATTAAAAAGCTCGGGCTAACGTCAACAGCTCAATCTTTTAAAGCTGAGCAAATAACAGATTGGTCAGAAAAGATTATCAACGGGCGCAAACAGCTTAATTATGTGAAGCTTAATGAGTGCTATGATCAAGTTGTGCAAAACGGCTCAGACTTTACACGTGAAACTTACGAGGTTTGTTACGAGTTATTTCTCGATGAAGATGGCTATTACTCAGTTAAGCGCGATGATGGAACTACAGAAGAAATATACTCACCTACGCTTGGTAATGGTCAGCGCCTAACATGGATACCTTTTCAGTTTTACGGTTCAGTAGATAACACGCCATCAATTGACCCAACGCCGCTGTTTAAAATATCTGAAATCAATATCGCACTATTTAATTTAGATGCAACATTTAGGCAATCAATGTGGTTATTCGGCGCACCTACTGCGACCTTTAGCTTAAATCAAGACGTATCAGCCGATGAATTTATGAAGCTTAACGGGCTTAAAGATGGTGAGTCACCAGCATTTGGCGGAACCGCTTACGTTGGGTGTGAAATCAATCTAGCTCAAATTAACGTTGATTCAATGCTAATTACAGCAATGGACAAAGATGTTGAAACAATGGCCCAGGTTGGTGCGCAGATAATCACAGTAGGCCAAAACGAAACGGCAGAAGCTGCACGTATACGCAAGAGCGCCGGCTTAGCTAGCCTTTATGATGTGGTTGAAAACCTAGAAGAAGGCGATACAAACGTTATTAAATGGATGATGATGTTTAACAACCAAAGCGGCCAGCCTGGTGAGTTTACCTTACAGCTTAACCGTAAATTCTTAGATGATGGTATTAGCCCGCAAATGCTACAGCAATTAATCAGCATGAATATGATGGGTAAATATCCTGATGAGTATTTATTTAAGGTGATGAAGGATAATAACTTAGCGCTTGATGGTGATAATTCTATCGACTACAAGGAAAGGCTAGGTGATGGTGTTGACAATCGAAGTATAAACCCTGACGAAGAGTAATGATAAAGCCCCTTAATCGGGGCTTGTTTCTGTTACACTCATGGGTGTTGTTGATATGCACCTGTAAAGCTTTTTCATCTTTACAATCTCACCCTTGTAGCAGCACTTTCTCATAACTTCTATATATGAGTCTATATCATTTTCGTTTCTAGACTGCATAAAGCTAGAGTATTCATTTCCAATCCTTAAACCGCACTCATACAAATCGACATCACGACTCATAACTCAACCCCTCAATCTCACCATTAATTATATCGCAAGCTAATATGTAATTATCAACCGCGTTGTTATTGCATAGTTTAGTTTGCAGCTCTTCAATTAGAAGGCCTTGCTTTGATTTTGGTTTTAACTTAACTATTGTTTTATCCGATAAGCACAAATCAAGAATTAAGCTTGTGTATGCAGAGTTATCATTCTTAAGTACGCAAAACTCAACTTCGTTATGTGTAAATTTAGAAATTAATTTACAGTAAGTCTCACTAATAAGCTCAGCAGCCTCTTGCATGGAATTGTTATCAAGAACCTTTTTAGTTACGTAAACCTCATCACCAACCTCTGGCACCCACTCTTTAGCTTTAGGTGGTAATGGGATTGTTATTTGTTTGCAACTTCCTTTGTGTACAGGCTCGCGCTTCAATAGCGCAAAACTATTATCACCTATTTGGAAAAACGCCTTGTTTACAATTCCGCATTTAAGAAACTCAAACCCATGAAATTCAGCCAATTCAACAATAAACTCAGCATGCTCTTTTGATTCAACTATGCCCCATGTGTTTGAAAGGTATTTGTGGGTGATGTCTACATACCTACGCCTAAAGCGAGGGAAAACATCATGCACTTCACCCTTATGGGCTTCACTTAAAATTATTGCGCTATCTTCATTAAGTAAAAGCATTTCAACTTCGTTTTCATTTCTAATTATTGCTGGATATTTCATTTTTACTCTCCTAGTTAATTTTCTTTAATATACCACTGAATTATGATTTAACTGCTCCGACCAGTTGATTAACACCAATCAATTAACTTGCTATACTAGCCCTATTAACCGATAGGGCTATTTTATTATGCAATCTCCAACACTCTTTGCAGCTTTAACTAACAGGTCAATCCTAGACCAGCGATTTGCTACATCATTAAACGATGAAACGTTAGCGATATTAAATGACCTTGCTAAATACTTGCGCACTAGAATTAATAGCGAAGGCACTCGAATTGCCACACAAAAGCGCCTAGAAAGGCTACTGTCGGACGTTGAGAAACAAACCGAGCAAGTATACTCAGATATTCAAGAGCTTTACTTTGACCAATTTAGAGAGCTTTCAATCGATGAAGCTGACTTTGTCGCAGCTTCAATGCAATCTGTGGTTGTTGGTGATATGGCTGTTGAGTCGGTATCAAATCAAAGGCTATGGAATGCGATAACTAAAAACCCGCTTAACCTTGGTAATGATAACGGCTATGTTAACTTTAAAAAGATGATTGAGGATTTAGGTGATAACGCGGCCAAAGTAGCAAGCATGATAAGCGGCGGTTATGCAGAAGGTTTAACTAACCAGGAGATTGCTCAGGGCTTAATAGGCACTCGCGCAAATGGTTACTCAGACGGTATTATCGACAAGTCACGCCGAGATGCTAACGCCATTGTCCGCACGGCTTTAAATCATGTAACCACAGAGGCTCGTAACGAAGTATACAAGCAAAACAGCGATATTGTGTACGGTTATCGTATTGTTGCAACTATTGACACTAGAACAAGCGCTATATGTCGTGGATACGATCAAAAAGTGGTTAGACACTCTGATAAATTCCAACCAATGCCGCCGTTTCATTACAACTGTCGTACCGGTACAGTTCCTGAGATGTATGATAAATACCTAAAAGACACCGGTGCAACACGTGCAGTTAACTTCAAAAAGCAAGGTGACATCAAAGCGGGTAAAGTCGGCCAAGTCTCAGCGCAGCAGCAATACTATGAGATACTTAAACGCCAGCCAGTGGCGCAACAGGATTTAGTATTAGGTAAAGCTAGAGGCTTAATATTCCGTAACTCAGGCTTAAGCGCTGATGAATTTAGAAAGGCTATGACTGATACTATGGGGAATCCTCTCACGCTCAAGGAAATGGCGCGAGAGAATAAGAAAATACTTGATTACATGCAAAGTAATAAGTTTTTAGATGGGTATGTTGGTTAGGCTAGTAATTCGGGGTTTTCGTGAATGTTACCGATAACTTCCAGCTGACCATTCTCAGCACCATAAACGAAAGCGTCTTGCTCAGCGCTATCATAAACAAATGCTGCCGAACTATCATCATACTCAATTTTAGCTATGTCATTGTACTCTTCACCATAGAAGTGAGACTTGATAATATCACCCTCGTAAATCTCGACGCCGTTCTTATCTTTTAAGCCAGTGAATTGACCTAACGATTGCTGCGCCGCCTTTCTTGTGTGTGCTTTTATAGATAGCAAACCATCGCCTAAACATGTTTCTATGCACTCATCTAGCAGAGTGCTAGCAATGTGCAGGTTTGACATCTCCTCACCCTCAAATGCCGAATAAGACTCGCAAATCAAAGGTAAACCGAAAGCCCACCCTTTGCCGTCTGATCTAAGCGCCCTGTATTTAACATTTATCATTTTTCACTCTCCATTTATTTAATTAGCCTTTAATATATCACGCATATTGGTTTAAACTGCTCCGACCAGTTGAGTTTTATTCTCTATCGGTTATAATTGGTCTTGCGGTGTAGGAGCTGCGATTGGTAATGATAGCTTAGGGTTTATTAGTTCAGGTCTTGGTGTTCGTGGGAAAACTCCTACTTATGTCATTACCACCCAAGATTATCAGGGCTTGAACTAATAAGCCTTTTTTTGTGTCTATAGCTTAAGTTTAAAGCGAGTGACTTTTAATCACTAGATGGTTTTCAACCTAGACACAATCCTTCAACTCTCCCACATGATGAGCTTTAACGACTCCCGCAGTAGTTACCGTGTGCAATAAGCGGCATATAAGCGCAAACAATCAGATAGAGTTTAAATACTCCCTTCTTACAAGATGACTTTAATACGAGATAAACAGCGTTATGTCATGGTTATATGGTTTGACCGACCAAAATGGATTTGAATAGGGTGCTGATTACTGTTTTGTAAGATTGTAAGCAAAAGATACTTCTATAGTTACCATCCATGACTAACGTATCTAATGACCCTTATTATTAAAATAAAGCTATAATCAGCATTGGCAAAATAAACCATTTGTTAGTATATTTGACCAACTAGATTTAACAGTATAAAATTTAGTTAATATTAATCAGTAGCAGGGCTACAACCATTACTATTCAGGAGAATAAAATGGCGGAAATCACAGAAGCACAATTGAAAGAAGCTTTAGAAAAGCAGAAGCAGGAGCTTCAAGCTGAGTTTGAAAAGCAGACCGAGGGCTTGCGCTCTAACCGCGACTCTTTACTTGCTGAGAAAAAGCAAATAGAGGAATCAACCAAGCAGCAAATTCTTGAAAAAGAACAAGCGGCTATTGAAGCGGCACAGAAAGCGGGTGACATCGAGAAGCAACTTGAATTACAGCGAGCACAACTAGAGCGTAAACAGGCTGAAATGAGTGAGCAACTTAACCAGCGTAATGAGTTAATTCTTTCAAGTAAAAAAGAAGCATCTGTGAATAGCATTGTTTCTAACTTTGCTAAACAAGATAAGCTAAGCCAGCTTACAGCAAGTCAATTAGTTGAGCATGGTTTTGATGAGGGCGGTAACGTAATCACAAGCTATAAAGACTTAAACGGCAATGTTGTAGCAGATAACCAAGACGATTGGTTATCTTGGGCTAAAAGCGACCCTGATATGAGTAACCATTTAATTGGCACTCAGGCATCTGGTACTGATTATTCGACTGTTAAACCATCGTCTACCGGCCAAGGTGCAAAACAATATTCCGAAATGAGTCCAGAAGAAAAACGGGCGCATTTGGAAACCGTAGAAGTAAACCGACATTAATTAGGAGGCCATCATGGCTTTAGGCGATTTTCAAGTATTTAACGATTACGCGTACCGCGCTTTTGCGGTTACATTACAACAAAACATCAACATGTTTAACGCTGCTACACGTGGCGCTATTACATTAGATACAATGGCGGTTGCTGGTGATAAACACCAGAAAGCAGCTTTTGAAAATCTTAGTTCATTAGTGGGTAACCGTAACCCTGCATCTACTGCGGCGGCTACTGAACACGCACTTAAAGAGCTATTAAAAATTGATATCAAGGTAGGTTGGGGTACTCCTAACATTACTTACACAAACACTTCATTCGATTGGACTAACCGCGACCCTCAAGAAGCTGGCCGTTTATTTGGTGAAGATATCGCAGCCGGTGCTATGCAGTACATGCTTAACTCTGTTTTATTCTCTGCTGTAGCGGCAATGGATGACGCGGATATTAACTACGATGGTACAGCGGGTGTTGCTTCACTAGCTAGCTTAGTTCAAGGTGCTGGTAGATTTGGCGACCGTCAATCTGCTATCGTTGCTTGGGTTATGCACTCTAAGTCACAAACTGACATTTGGGGCAATGCTGTTGGCAACTCTAATGACCTGTTTGATTTTGGTACAATCCGTGTTGTTTCTGATGGCCATGGTCGCCCGTTAATTATGACTGACTCAGACGCGCTACACTTTGACAATGGCGGCACTGAAAACTACATTCAACTTGGTTTAGTTGCTGGTGCTTTATCTGTGCAAGACCAGGGTGACTTCCGCTCTTACAACGTAACTACGTTAGAAGAAGAAAACGCGAAACAGCTACTTAAATCGGAAGGTTCATTTATGCTGGGTCTGAAAGGTTACTCTTTCTCTCCAAGCGTTGTTAAGCCTAATGACACTGCATTAGCTACGCCTGCTAACTGGACTCGTATCACTGACTTAGGTCTTAAAGATACTGCCGGTGTTGTTGTAACTACTTTATAAGGAGCTTTAAAATGGCTAAAGTATTTAAATTCTCTGATGTTGTTTTAACTGCAACAGATGGCAAGAAAGAATACAGGCTTACACCTGTGTCAATGGCAACGGTTAATCTTTCTGGTATGACTGTATCAGGCGAAGATTACTATGTTAAAAAAGCTGTTGCACTTGGTGCCACTAAAGCTAAGTAGGCTTTAAGCTAGTTAAACAAAAGCCTCACCATGCGTGGGGCTTTTTTGTGAGGTTAATATGAGAAATGATTTATTAGCGGATATTGTCACGGCTTCAGGCGGTACAATAACAGACCGCAATAACAGAAACTTACTTTTAAAAGACTGGCTTGATGCTGTGCAATCTCCTGCGATCAGTTACGTAGCAAGGCCTGATGGTGAGACGCAGAGATGGCAGCTCAGCGAGCCTATACAAACCGAGACTGGTGACGTTATTGAGATTTCATTTGTTGGCGGCGTGGTAGATGATAGGACTAGATATATATTTGGTGAGCCTACATTTCAATTTGGGGTATTTTTCACTGGCGATTCGTCATCAAAAGTTGTTGAATTATCCGCTGGCACAGAAGCAACACTGAATGGTCAGCCTATATTGTCAGGCACCACTCCAGCGCCGGAAATTGGTAGCTATAACGTAGTTGCAACTGCTTTATCCGACGCCACGCTTTCATTTTTAGGGGCTAGAAACGTATCATCAAGCCAGATAACAATGCTGCCTATATATGGATTTAGATTGATAAGGGGCGGGGTCGTGATTAATGAAATACCACTAACCAACAAAGCTCAAGGAGCAACGCAATTGGCAACAGTAGGCAGTGTTAATGCCACTATGATTAACTACAGTGAAGATGTTTGGGAACAAGTTTAACAACAGAGGTTTATATGGAAACTAGAAACGAATATTTAGATCAAATACTACAGGCTTTGCAATCGGGCGGTTCTACTGATGAAGTAATCCGCAATGTTGCAAAAGGCTTAACGGGTCACGGCTATTACTCATCGAGTGCCGGCACTGTAGGCACTCCGATTGTAACGAGCCAAGGCGGTAAAACGCCATTAAACTTTGATACTGTGTTATTTGAGGATTACTTACCATTCGGTGCTACTACATTCTTTACAGGTGGCAGAATGACACCACAAAGCAAAGGTGACACTTACTCATGCCGTATAGGTTTTTGGGCTGCATCACCTAACAATAACGGGGCGTTTAGTGTTGAAATGGATATTAGCGCTGCGGGTGATGGCTCTAATGTGATAGCTAAAAAGCCAGTTAGAATGGCAAGAGGTAGCAACCAGTTTGAGTTTTACACAATAGACTTGGATATGTTTGCGCGTGATGCCTTCTTAGCTAATGGCGGATTAATTAACGTTGAAGCTATAGATGGCAGTATATCCATTTATAACTTAACGCTGTTGGTCACAAAGACAACAGCAGGATAGCAAAAAGCCCCTTTAATTAGGGGCTTTGTTTACATGCTTGTGAAATAACTATCATCACCACTACTTCTACGCCTAATCACTAAAGGCTCTTTCTTGCGCTTATTTGCCAACTCCATAATTGACTGAGTTTTATTTGAAGCTCTATTCAATGGCTTACTGCTCATTGCCTTGCTAGTTTTATGCTCTGTCATGTATTTGCCGTCATCGTATTGCATTTATTTACTCTCCTTTAATTTAACTTACACACACTGTATCACGGCTTTTTAAATTCACTACTCCGACCAGTTGACTAGTTAAACTTTAATCAATATAAATTAAGCGCTATACTACAGTTATTAACTCAGAGGGCTAACAATGGCTTTAATAATCGAAACAGGAAATCAAGTTGCAGGCGCTAACAGCTATATCACTGTAGCGGACGCTGAGATCGTAGCGGAATCTTATGGCATAAGCTTTAGCGGTAGCGTTGAAGCAGCCTTAAAAGCTGCATACAAGTGGCTTAATACGCAAGAGTCACAACTACAAGGTAAGCGCCTTAGTGATATTGATACTGCAACCACACAAACCGGTATCTATCCACGCAAGCCCGTTTATATTCGCGACAACCTAATTGATGAAAACTCTATACCGGTAGAGTTAATCGAAGCGCAGGTTTTAGCTGCTTTTGCTAATGAGCAATCAAGCATCTTGTTGCCTACCATCGGAAGCACTACAGGCGCTATTAAAAAAGAAGAATTGGACGGTGTAGGCTCGCAAGAGTTTTTTGAAGGTTCGGCGCTTGATTCTAACGAGACTAATTCAGCATTGCAGTTAGCACTTGCAACACTTGAGCCGTTAACTACACGAGCGCTGGGTGGCTTATTTGGTGGGCGCACCGTCGTTAAGGGGTATTCATAATGGATACTTACGCTAAAGAGGGTGGCTTAATGGTTGAGGTTGCTTGCGGTGAAATGTATTTATTAACTTCTCCATTTGGTATATTTGAAATAGAAAAGCTCGGTGATAGTGCTGTGTGGTCATTCTTGTGGGTTGGATTTTTTAAGAAGCTTGATGATAAGTCTCTTTTGTTTGGGGTGAATTGGAATGGCAATTAATCACGACTTTGGGCGCTCATTATCTGATAAGCTAATGAATGGCGCTTTTGCGGGCGTTAGGCGCAGCATTGTCATTACTGAAAACGGCGCTTATGACCCATTGACGGAAACAGGTGGCGTTGTATCAACTCACACGGGTTTATGTATCTTAACCAAGCTCACTAAGTCAGATATTGCTAACGAGTCTATCCGCGACGCTGAGTTTGTTATTAAAAAGCGTTGTGTAGAGGTTGTTGATGATACTAGTGGCGAAAGCTTTTCATTACGCAATGATAACTGTGAAATTAAAGTTGATAAGCTCGACCCTGTGACAGATGTAAGTTTAGGCTTGCAGGACTGCGTTATTGTTAAAGTTGAAGTTGATGCTGTTGATGCTGTTTACACTATCTATGGAAAATACCGCTAATGGCTTACAGTAACGAGAAGGAATTAGATATTGAAGATGAGTTTAACAACTATGTAACTGACTCAATGCGGAGCTTGGCTTTAAGTTTCATTAGAAATATCACCCTAAAAAGCCCAAAGGACACAGGCAGGTTTGCGTCCAACTGGAATTTCTCAGTTGAGCAGCCAAATGAAAAAGTAACGCTTTCAAGGAGTAACTTAAATAACAATATACTGAGGCAAAAAAAGATTATTGACTCATCAAGAATAAGTACAGTATCAACACTATGGATTAGTAATAACTTGCCTTACGGACCTAGATTGAACAATGGCTGGTCAGATCAAGCCCCTGCCTTTTTTGTTGAGCAAACAGCCAGAATATCAGGCATCGACATACCGGACGGTACATTATGATTAATTATGATTTTGGTGACGCAGCAAAGGCGCTACAAGTTAGGCTTGCAACGTTTATAGTTGATAACTCCATCGACATTCCTGTTAAGTGGTACGGTGGCTCGGTTAGGTTTACAACACCTGATAATTCACCATGGATGCGTGATACAATAACCGTACTTGACGAGATTCAAGACCCTTGCAAGTGGAAACGCACTGAGGGATTTTACACAATTGATTTATTTTACCCTGATGATTCAGGCATTAATTCAATGTATGACACAGCTAAGCAATTGCGCGTGTTATTTGAAAATGAAGTGTTTTCCAATGTTAAAACGATGAATGTGGAATTAAATCCATTGCCAGACGAAAAGCCTTGGTTACGCTTACAACTTAATATTAATTTTTACACAGAAGGTATGTAAATATGGCTAACGATAATGTACGCGCAAATGCAATTAGTGTTTTCATTGCACCGCAAACAGACAAAAGCGATACGACTAATTTAGTATTTGATGAGTTTTTCCGCACTGGTGGAGCTCCTGTTGAGACTGTCACTTATGAAACATCAGCTATTATTGACGATTCAGGTCAAGCACCTGAACAAGTTAAAACTGGCTCTGAGTCTCAAATGGATGGCGAAAGCGAGTATAAGCAAGGTGATTGGAAGTTATTCAAGAAAGCCATTCACGGCGATGAAACTTTAACTGACGTAACTGGCTCAGATATTAGCTTTAGCGCCACAGGCATTGATTCAGGCGCTTCTAATGCGTTTGCTGACTTGATTGCAGGCGATCACTTTTGGATTTCTGGCAGTGCATCTAATGATGGTATGTTTATCATTGAAACAAAGCTTAATGATAATGAGGTGGAAACAACTGAAGCTCCTGCTGTTGAATCCGCTGGTGCATCTGTCACGGTATTTAGTCGTAAAATTAAATCAGGTGTTACACGCTATTATGATGCAGTACAAAAACGTATGCCTTACGACACAGGAGCTGGTGGTATTGGCTATCAAACGTTTGTTAACGGCTTGATGGATACGGCGCAATTAACCATCCCTGCTACCGGCATTATTACTGAGTCAATGACTTGGCTATTGGGTGGTAAGCTTGTTGGTAAAAATGCTGTTGCCGGTCAATCTGACTCAGGCAATGCGCGACCAAGCACAATGACTAGTGATAACGTTTCTGGTTTTTGGCTGAATGACGCAAGCGAGCAATGTCAAATCCGCAGCGCTGATATGTCAATTTCAAACAATTATGAAACGTCCGACGCTGCTGGCTGTAGTGCGCGTGAATTTGGTAAAGGTAGTATTGGCGTAACAGCTTCACTAGTTGCTTACACTAATAGCGCAGACCCGTTTAAGTATGAAGATTACGCAAGCGGAGCGACTGATGTTAGCTTTGCATTTGGCCTTAAGTCTAATGACGAGTTAACAGAAGTAGTTTACAAGCTTCCTAACTGTAAAGTCACAACGGCAACACCAGAGCCAGACGGCAACCTGTTAATGACTAACTTTGAGGTAACTGCTCAAGGCAGTAAGGCAGAGTCAACAACTATTAACATCTACGTAAACCAATAAATTTAGCCCTGGGGAGTTAGCGCTCCCCTTTTTTGGGCATTCGGGGCTAATATGAATTTAAACAACTATCAAGAAGATGAAAAAAGACAGTTAAACGGCGCTAAAGTTGAAATAGACGGCGCAATGTTTACTATTAAGCGATTCGGCACACGTGAAAGTGATGTTTTCATGGCTGACTTGCGAAAGAAAAAATACAATCCTTACGCCGTTATATCCGATGGCGAAAAGCAGCATTTAGAAAATGAAATATTCGGAGAGTGGCTAGCTAAGTACGCGGTTATTGATTGGGCCAACGTTTTCAATGGTGATGAAGAATTGCCCTACAGTAAAGCGGCTGCTTACGATATATTCACAAACCCTGAATACTTCCTTTCATTGAACAACGCCTTAATTTCTCGCGCTGTAGATATTAAAAACTTTATTCATTACAAAGCTGATGAAGATATCGAGTCAATTAAACCGCGCATTAAGTTTGATGTTGATCATCCTACAGCAGAAGAAAAAGAAGTTTACATAAAGCACCATCAACGCGCCGGCGCTGAAATTCCTTTCATGGATATAAACGATCTTCAAACCGATTTATTAAACGCACTTTACCGAGCGGATAGAAACCGAGATAAAGACAGTGCATTAAAAGATAAGCAAATACGTGAACAAGTCGAGCTTGTAGCTTTAGATGAAGATATAGTTATAAGTATTATTCAACATCTTGACTGTTACCTGCTTGAGTGCCGCAACAACAAGATTAAGAGAGAGTCAAAACAATGACAGAAAAGCGCATAAGAGTAAGGCTTGATGCTGGCAATACCAAGTCAGATATAAAAGGCATTAATAGCGAAATGACCGGACTAGGTCGCACAGCCGATGGTGTGCAGAAAGGTTTTACCAGCTTAAAAGGTGTTTTTATTGCCGTCTCTGCTGCGCTTGCCACTGGAAAAATAGCTCAATACTCTGACTCATGGACAAAACTTAACAACCAGATAAAGCAAACGACCGATACAGTGGTTAACGCCCTAGCGGTGCAGGAAGCTATTGTAAATATAGCTAAAGACTCAAGAGTTGAGCTTGAAGGTGTTGCAGAAGCTTACCAACGAATTTCTAATTCTGTTTCTGAGTACGGGTTTTCAGCGGAAGATACGCTTAACGTAGTTGAAGGGTTAACCAAGGCATTTAAAGCTAACGGCACAACAGCTCAAGAGGTTTCAAGTGTGCTTGTGCAGTTGGGTCAAGGTTTGGGGTCTGGCGCTTTACAGGGTGAGGAGTTAAAAGCTATTCTTGAAGCTTCGTTACCCGTATCACGCGCAATAGCTAAAGAATTTGGTGTCACTACAGGGGAGCTTAAAAAGCTTGGTGCTGAGGGTCAGCTAACTACAGAGCGTGTATTTAAAGCACTACAAAACTCTCTACCTGAATTTGAAAGCGCATTTAGCAAGGCGAGTGTAACTATTGCTGAGGGTATTCAAGTTGGTGAAAACTCAATAACAAGATTGATAGGCGAAATAAACACAGCAACCGGCGCGGGTGAAACACTAACTAATGGCCTTGTTGATTTATCTAAGTCAATAGACTTTCTATCTGATGCGGTTGCTAGTGGTGCGGCTGGCAAGATTGCAGAGGTATTTCAATCTCAGCTATCATTAATTGGTGATGATGTTGGTAAGACCTCAACTTACATAGCTCAAGTGTGGAATGACCTTGGCGGCGAAATTGTAAGTGACACAGTATCTTCAACTCTTGATATCAGCGATGCTTTTTTAAATATAATTCCAAACGTTAGAACTTTGGTTCAGACTATAACTGTTGAGATTGCAAACGCAGCCGACAAGCTTGGTGTTTATGCTGAAGCAGTGGCGGCAACACTAAACCCGTTTGATGATGTTAGTGTTGATAAGGCTCGCGGTGTATTTGGTCGGCAGATAGCAGAGCTTG
>Ga0209345_10003870_pt1 | contig 14977 bp, 13 predicted proteins | sample Cruoilmetagenom7_FD_187294 | JGI IMG/M metagenome (GOLD analysis project Ga0209345, IMG submission 187294) | Oil polluted marine microbial communities from Coal Oil Point, Santa Barbara, California, USA - Sample 7 (SPAdes) (version 2) | ecosystem: Environmental > Aquatic > Marine > Oil seeps ... | reverse complement strand
TGATCGAAGCCGCCACCGAACGCGAAACGGTGAAACAGGCGATCTTTGAAGATCTGATTCCCCATCTCAAGCCTGAGACCATTCTGACCTCGAATACGTCGTCCATCTCCATCACCCGGCTCGCCAGCCGCACCGACCGGCCCGAAAAGTTCATGGGCTTCCATTTCATGAACCCGGTGCCTGTGATGCAATTGGTTGAGCTGATCCGCGGCATCGCCACGGATCGCGAAACCTATGACGCCTGCAAAGTCGTGGTGGAACGTTTGGGAAAGACGGCCGCGTCAGCCGAAGATTTTCCTGCCTTTATTGTGAACCGCATCTTGATGCCGATGATCAATGAGGCGGTCTATACGCTTTACGAAGGCGTCGGAAACGTTGAGTCGATCGACAGCTCCATGAAGCTCGGGGCCAACCACCCGATGGGGCCGCTGGAGCTGGCGGACTTCATTGGCTTGGATACCTGCTTGGCGATCATGAACGTGCTGCATGACGGATTGGCAGACACCAAATATCGCCCCTGCCCTCTGTTGACCAAATACGTCGAGGCCGGTTGGCTGGGCCGCAAAACGCAGCGCGGGTTTTACGATTATCGCGGTGAGACGCCGGTTCCTACCCGCTGAGATTATTGGGCGACGCAGGCCAGGCGGGGGCGCTGCCCCCATCGCGCCACAGGCGCGATTCCCCCGCGGGTATTTGTAAAAGGATGAAACTCAGTTGGTCAGTGCCAAAGTATGCTGGCGCAGCCAAGCCATAAAGCCGCGCGGGTCATCGGCCCAGCGGTTAATCTCATCCTGGCTGAGCGGTTGCCCAACGATTGGCCCCTGCGGTTTGCCGCAGGCGTGGGCGATCTCGTGAAGCAGCAGACCTTGGCGTACCATCGGGCTGATCCGGTTCGCGATTTGATAGGCGCGGCTGTTCTGGCCGGGAAAGCGCATTGGCACCACCTGCGCGCCGGAACGCCGGATCATCTTAGCGGTAAATACGTTCCATTCGGCCTCAACCGCTGGTCCCCACCAGCTTTCGGATGACGCGACGACACCTGAAGGGAAGAGTGCCACCACACCGCCGTCTTTGAGATGGGCCATTGCTTTGGCGCGCATCTCAACGCCCTTCCGCTGGGCATCAGGGTCGTGCGGGAAGGGCACGGGGATCATGTAGCTGCCTGCGACCTCATCGATTGAGGTGAGCAGGGAGCGGGTGAGAATCCGGTAGTCGGGGCGCACCCGGCCAATGAGATCAGCAAAGATCATGCCATCAACCATGCCATGCGGGTGATTGGCGACGACCACCACCGGACCTTCTTTGGGGATGCGATCAAGCTGGTATTGGGGGGTTGTGAGTTCGATCCCCATCGTGTCGAGCGCAGCGCGCCAGAAGGCTTGTCCTGAAGGGGTGCCGCGCCGTTCGAACTTACGGATCAAACGCAGGATTTTGATCTTGCCCGTGACCATTTCCATCGCCGAGATGACACGCGCCCTCCACGGATCATCAAAGGTCGAAGCATAGGACAGGCTGCGGCGGTCGTATTTGGTGAAGGTCACCTTGCCTTCCGCCGGGCTGTGCGTCTGCGCCGTTCTTTGGTGTACATCGTCCATGCGGTCAGTTGATCCCAGTTTGCGCCAGATGACCTAGAAGCCTTCGCCGAATTTGTCGGCCACAAGAGCCTTCAGCGCGTCGGCCAATGCGTCGGCATCTGGCCCGGAGGTCTGAACTTCAATGGTTGTTCCGCGCGCAGCGCCAAGCATGAGCAGCCCCATAATACTGTCGCCGGAGGCTGACATACCGTCCTTGCTCACTTCGGCGCGGGCGTCGAAAGCTTCTACCACCTCGACCAGTTTGGCAGAGGCACGGGCGTGCAGCCCTTTTTCATTGACGATTTTAAGCGATAATTCGGGCATTTACTTAACGGGCCTTTTAACCTGCGCTGACATTCTGGCTGTCGATGTATTTCTTACCAGCTTCGAGCGCGGCGCGCACGGCATCAGGGACGTCCATGTGCCGAGACTTTGCCAGCTTGATCAACATCGGCAGGTTCGCGCCATAGATAATGCGGCGGTTCTCAGGCCGGCAGGCGAGAAGGCTGAGGTTTGACGGGGAGCCGCCGAACAGATCGGTGACGACCACAACGCCGGCCCCTTGATCCACGTCGTTTGCCGCGGTGCAGATTTCGCGTTCCTTGTCCGTACGGTCATGATCCGGTTCAATCGCAATGGCCCGGACGCCGAATTGCGAGCCGACGACATGTTCAATGGCGGCAAGATACTCTTGCGCCAATCCTCCATGTGCGACGATCACGATCCCGATCACGGCTTGTTTCCTTCACGCTGCTGGCGGTCCAGCTCTCGGTGCCTAATTGACACCTGCCAGCCTTGGTCTGCAAGGCGCAAAGCGTGATCTTCGGCCATGGCGACAGAGCGGTGTTGCCCGCCTGTACAGCCAAAGGCGATAGAGATGTGCGATTTCCCCTCTTCGCGGTAGGCGGGCAGCAGCAGCAAGCTAAGGTCAAGAACCTTGTCCGCAAAGGCGGTGAAACGTTTATCTCCGGCGACATGGGCGGCCACTGCTTGGTCTCTGCCATCGCCACTGCGCAATTCCGGCATCCAATAGGGATTTCGCAAAAATCGGCAATCGTGCACCACATCGACCCCACGTGGCAGGCCGCGTTTATAGGAAAAGCTTTGGACCGATACCGTGAGATGCCGCTGGCCGCCGGGAGCGAACCATTGCTCCACCTCGGCCCGCAATTCGTGGACGTTAAGGGTTGTCGTGTCGATTAACACATCAGCACGGGCACGGATGGGGTGCAGCAGGTCTTGCTCTCGGTGGATGCCATCGGCGGGGCGGTCCGCCGGGGCCAGTGGATGACGACGACGGGTTTCAGAGAACCTCTGCAACAGCACATCGGGGGCGCAATCGAGATAAAGAAGTTCGGTCGTCCAGCCCGATTGTACGGCAAGCCGGCCGAGCAGTTCCAAGACCCCCTCGGTCGAGAAATCACGGTTGCGCGCGTCAATGCCCAGGGCCACCGAACGCGCGTCCCCCGGACGGTCCAGCAGAACGGGAAGCAGACGCAAAGGCAGATTGTCGATCGCCTCAAACCCCGCGTCTTCTAACACGTTGAGCGCAGACGACCGCCCGGCCCCCGAAGGGCCGGTGACAAGAACCAGGCGGCGCGGTGCTTGGTCTGGGGTGTAGCTTTCACTGGTCAACTTATGCGTTCCATGCTGCCTGACATATACAGGTGAATTGCTGCCGGAAAATGGGCGCTATCGCATTTGTGAAAACAGGGCAACGCGACACCTTGTATCAATTGCTCATGGTGCTCTGGCAAACGCTTATGTTCGATAAGGTCAAGGTTGACAACAAGGCGTAGCGGCACAGGTCCGTGATGGGAGAGGCGCAACAGCCCCACTTGGCGCGCCTCGATCAGTCCTTTAATCTGTGGCGGCACGCTGGCGATAACCTCCGGCCCTGCTAAGGTAACATCAGTGCGGTCGTCGGCGACCAATTGAGCGCCCAGGGCGATCAATTGCAAAGCCAATGCGGACTTTCCCGTACCAGAAGCTCCTAAAATGAGCACCCCGCGCCCAGCAATGGCCACGCAGCTCGCGTGCAAGTTTTCGCAATCAACTGTCATGTCTAAGCCCGAAGGCGCGCTCAGGTTGGCAGGCCAACAACAAAACGCGCGCCGAGCGGTTCGGATGTGATGTCGGCCTCAGTTGGGCGGATATTTTCAGCCCAGATCACGCCGCCATGTGCTTCGACGATCTGCTTGGAAATCGCCAAGCCAAGGCCGGAGTTATTGCCAAAATGTTCATCAGGCCGCTGCGAATAGAAGCGTTTGAAGATTTTGCCAAGCGCTTGATCCGGGATGCCGGGGCCGGTGTCTTCGACCACGATCAAGACGCGGTTGGAGCGTTTGCGCGCCCAGACACGAATGGCGTCGCCATCCTCGCAGAAAGAGATCGCGTTGGTGATCAGGTTGACAAAAACCTGTGCAAGGCGCGCTTCCAGCCCGTGGACAGTGATCGGGCTGTTGGGAAGATCGGTAATAAAGTCAATCCCCTGTGCCTTTGCGTCTTCGCCCAGATACTGACCGAGGTTGCCCAACATTTGCAGAAGGTCAAAAGGTTCTTCTTCTTCTTTGACCAGTTCTGAATCGAGCCGCGAAGCGTTTGAGATGTCGCTTACAAGTCGGTCCAGGCGCCGCACATCGTGTTCAATGACGTCGAGCAGTTTTTCGCGTTGGTCGTCACGTTTGACCATGCGCAGGGTGCCAACGGCAGAGCGGAGCGAAGCCAGCGGATTTTTGATTTCATGCGCCACGTCGGCCGCGAATTGTTCGTTGCCGTCGATCCGGTTGTAGAGCGCCGAAACCATGCCGCGCAGCGCACCAGAGAGGCGTCCGATTTCGTCTGGGCGTGCGGTGAGATCAGGGATGCGAATACGGCCCGGGTTCATCTTGCGCGCATCCTTGTCGCGACCGAGTTCTGCCGCCGCAGATAAGTCGGCCAATGGGTTTGCGATGGTGGAGGCCAGCACAAGGCTGAGGCCGATAGAGACCAGCGTTGCGATGACAAACATCTGCAGCACCCGTTCACGCTCACTACGGACCAATGCGTCAATCTCGCCTGCGGCACTGGCGACAGCGACAACACCAACGGCTTGATTGCCCTGCATAATTGGCGTTACAACGCTGAACAGCGTGCCGCCCGCAATGTCGATATTGTCCTTTAGCTTGGTGCCTTCGGCAAGGCTTTCAGCAACCATGCTACGCAATTGGTCTTCGAGCGGCGGTGGGGTGACTTTGCCAGTCCCGAAGGGCGCGGAAACAGTATCCCAAAGCCAGTTCAAACCATCGTTCAGCAAGGTTCGCTCTTCGGCCTGAGATGCCGCGAGTGCGTCGGCCAATGTCAGATTGCCTGCGCTGCGCGAAACCAGTGTTTCTGCTGGATCATAGACAAAGACTTCGATGCCCCCGCGCAGGTCCAGCCCGGCCAAGGTGCTGGCTACGTCTACCCCGTCGCCGGTGGTCAAGTTGACCGGGGCGCCGCTTGGCAACTGGGCTTCAATCACATCCGCGATCAGCTCCGCCTCAGAGACCAGCGCCGCGGCGCGCTGCATTGCCAAGCTATCCCGCGAAGAGTTGAGATAAAGGATGCCCGCAACCAGCACGTTCAAGGCGATCAGGTTAAAGGTGATGATCTTGCGCGTAAGTGGGGAGGCACGCAGCGAGAACAGCCCACGCCGCTCTCGTTTCACACGGATTTCATCCGGCGCGGCGCTGTCTGGCGTGACCCAATCGTCACCCAGAACCACGTCCCCGTCTCTGCCAGCTGCCATGTCCCGCACAAGCGTCCTTTCGTCCAGCGTTACCCGCTGAAGTTACTCTTCGTTATATCTGTAGCCGATGCCGTAAAGCGTTTCGATGGCCGAAAACTCATCATCCGCGCTGCGCATTTTTTTCCGCAACCGCTTGATATGGCTGTCGATCGTGCGGTCATCGACATAGACCTGATCGTCATAGGCCACGTCCATCAACTGATCGCGGGATTTCACGAAACCGGGGCGCTGCGCCAAAGCCTGCAACAGAAGGAATTCTGTCACGGTCAGGGACACATCCTTGCCCTTCCAGCTCACCGCGTGGCGCAACGGATCCATCCGCAGTTCGCCGCGTTCCATGACCTTGGTCTCTTCGGTATCGCCGACCTCATTGGTCTCAACCGCATCTTGGCGGCGCAGCAGCGCGCGAATACGTTCGACCAACAGGCGCTGGCTGAAAGGCTTTTTGACGTAGTCGTCGGCCCCCATGCGCAGGCCCAGCACCTCGTCAATCTCATCGTCCTTGGAGGTCAAGAAGATTACCGGCATCGCGGTTTTCTGCCGGAGCCGCTGCAACAGGTCCATGCCGTCCATGCGCGGCATCTTGATGTCGAGCACGGCCATGTCTGGCAGCTTTTTGTTAAAAGCGTCCAGCGCGGCCTGTCCGTCGTTATAAGTTTCCACCTCGAAGCCTTCGGCCTCAAGAGTCATCGAAACGGATGTCAGGATGTTCCTGTCATCGTCTACCAATGCAATCTTCGACATTGCCTGCTTCCTTATACTGCTCAATTCATTCTTAATTTTTGGATACAGTGATCCGCAATAACGCAGATCGAATCAATCCTTAAGTGCGAATCGTGCCTTTGAGATGCACCAATTCGGTCATAATTTGGTTAGGAATGGCTAAATTGCCGCACTTTACCGCTCAGAATTGTCCCCTCTCCCCGCCAAACATGCCCACACCAAAGGCAGGAATTCGACGCATTCTGACAAAGTTCTGGATGATGGCGCTAACTGCGACAAAGCAACCTGTTCAACCTTAAAACCCCCGTGTTAAGAGGCTCACAAGCCCCCATAGGCTTAGGGCAATGCAGCCCGGTCAGACACGTTTTGCGCCACTACCGCGCCGCCACAGGAGACATCACATGACATTTGGACGGGTAAACCCGCAGTTCAGCCTCGAAGATCAGCAGATCACCGGGCTCGGCGATGTCTATTACAACCTGACCGAGCCTGCGCTGGTCGAAACCGCGTTGAAGCGCGGTGAAGGCCGCTTGGGCAAGGGCGGCGCGTTCCTTGTCACCACCGGCAAGTTCACGGGCCGCTCGCCCAAGGACAAACATGTGGTCAAGACCGATAGCGTCGCCGACAGCATCTGGTGGGAGAACAACGCCGAGATGTCGCCTGAAGGGTTCGACGCGCTCTACGAAGACATGATCGCGCATATGCAGGGCAAGGACTACTTCGTCCAAGACCTCGTTGGCGGTGCCGATCCCAAGCACGCAATTAACGTGCGGATGGTGACTGAGCTGGCTTGGCATGGCCTGTTCATCCGCACCATGCTGCGCCGTCCCGATGCCGAGGCGGTGCAAGACTTCATCGCTGATTTCACCGTCATCAACTGTCCGAGCTTTCAGGCCGACCCGGCCAAGCACAACTGCCGCAGCGAGACCGTCATCGCGATGAACTTTGACCGCAAGATGATCTTAATCGGCGGGACCGAATATGCAGGCGAGAACAAGAAGTCGGTCTTTACCCTGCTGAACTACCTGCTGCCCGAAAAAGGCATCATGCCGATGCACTGCTCGGCCAACCACGCCACCGGCAACCCGGTCGACACGGCTGTCTTCTTCGGCCTGTCGGGCACGGGTAAGACCACGCTGTCTGCCGACCCCGAGCGCACGCTCATTGGCGATGACGAGCACGGTTGGTCCGACAACGGCACCTTCAACTTTGAAGGCGGCTGCTATGCCAAGACGATCAACCTCAGCGCCGAGGCCGAGCCGGAGATTTACGCTACGACATCCAAATTCGGCACCGTGATCGAGAACATGGTCTTTGACCCCGACACGTTTGAGCTGGACTTCGAAGACGATTCACTGACGGCCAACATGCGTGCCGCCTACCCGCTGCACTACATCTCCAACGCCAGCGAGAAGGCCGTCGGCGGCCATCCTAAGAACATCATCATGCTGACCTGCGATGCCTTCGGCGTTCTGCCTCCCATTGCGCGGCTAAGCCCGGCGCAGGCGATGTATCACTTCCTTTCGGGCTTCACCTCTAAGGTCGCGGGCACCGAGCGCGGCGTGACCGAGCCTGAGCCGACATTCTCTACCTGCTTCGGCGCGCCCTTCATGCCCCGCCGCCCTGAGGTCTATGGCAACCTGCTGCGTGAAAAGATCGCACAGCATGGCGCGACTTGCTGGCTGGTGAACACCGGCTGGACCGGCGGCGCGCATGGTACTGGTTCGCGGATGCCGATCAAAGCCACCCGCGCCCTGCTCAGCGCGGCGCTCGAAGGGCGTTTGGCGGACGTGGAATATCGCAAAGATACCAATTTCGGCTTTGATGTACCCGTATCCGTGAACGGCGTGGCCGACATCCTGTTGGACCCCCGCCGCACTTGGGACGACCCAGACTCCTATGACCGTCAGGCGGCCAAACTGGTCAAAATGTTCTCGGACAACTTTGAACAGTACCTGCCCTTCATCGACGATGATGTAAAAGCCGCCGCGATCGGCTGATCCTTTTTGGTTTTTGAAAACACCAAGGGCCGCCCAGTTGGGCGGCCCTTGGTGCATCTGGGGACAGCAAACCTATGCTAAGATTGCTACAGCCCCCGCATTAACCTTCAAAACTGACTTTCGCATCGGCGGGCATGCTTCGTAGGATATCCTGATCGACGCCAGCGATGTTCAGCGTTGAGGATCGGTCAATTGCCGCGATCAACGCAAAGCTTTTGTCCGGAAAGCGCCCGGCCATAAGAAGCCGCTTGTAGGCAATTGGCATCGGCGTCCCGCCCTCTTCGCGCGGAACGCGGGTGACCACCTCGTCAAGCCTGATGCCCTTGGTGGCTTGCACCTCGCGAAAGGCGTAGTTCAGCATATCTTCAAAATCCGGGCCGCCGGTGAACAGTTTCAGCGGTCTCCCGATACTGCTGCGCGCGTTCGTCCAACCCCACCACCGAGTGTAAAAGGATTTTTCACCCACCTCGGTACAAATCCAACCGCTCGGGCTGTCGCGGTAGACAAGGACATAAGGTCGGATCACGCGAAAAGCTTCGCTTTCGAGCAGACCGCGGCTGCGGGTCCAGGCATCGAGTGCTGCTTGCAACATAGGTGATTCACCATCCCACAGGAGCGAAAGCGGTTGTTGCTGCTGATAGAAGGACCAGCCCTTTTGATCCTCGTAAGTGAGCCGCTGCAAACCCTGAGTATGGCGCGACTTGCCCTCGATCCACATCTTTCCCCGCGCCAAAATATCCCGCGCGGCGAGCAAGGCGTCAGTTCCAGCAGGCGTGAGCGAATACCGCCGGGCATCGACTTCAAAAAGCGGCGTTCCCATCGCCTCTTCCAATTGCTGTATATGGCGCCGCACTGTCTGTCGCGTGCTACTCAACTCCAGCACCGCATGGCTCAGGTTCAGCGTATTTGCCAAGGTCACGAAAGACCGGATCATTTCAAACAAGAGGGGTGGCGCTGGATCTTTCAGCGACAGCGGCGGTACCGGGCTTACGGGCTGGTTCAAGTTTAAATGCTCGTTCATAGGAAAGTGATGGTACATAAATCACCCATCACTGCAATACATTTCACTGGGTGATTGATTAAAAATGACTAGAAAACGCGCATATCTGTGCAATTGAACGCTAACCGTCACTGGGTACTGAATTGGTCAACACAACCAGAGGTACTTTTATGGCTCATCCAGTAGATGCTCATGTCGGTCGGCGGCTAAAACAAGCGCGCACTTTGCGCCGCCTGTCGCAGACCGACGTGGCACGCAAACTGGATCTGTCCTTCCAGCAGATCCAAAAATACGAAATCGGCTCCAATCGCGTTGCTGCCAGCCGCCTGTTTGATCTTGCGCAGATATTAGATGTTACGCCCGGATACTTCTTTGAAGGGCTGGACGAAGGCAGCAATGGGCAGAAGAAAGACCCGACGATGGACATCGTCAGCGCGCTCGCTTCGATCAAAGATGACGGCGTGAAGGCCCGGATTGTCACCTTTATCGAAGATGTCGCCGGGGTCACTGTGGCGCGGGGGAGCTAGAGTTTTTCGGACCTATGCGCCATCGCGGCACAAGTTGACGCGAAGTAATGTAGAGTTGATAGAACAACACAGCCCACCGCCGAGCCACTTAGGCCTCTGCCATCGGGTCATGCCACCAGCGTTTCTGCCTTCTTCAAGTCGACGGATACCAATTGGCTAACGCCCTGCTCTGCCATCGTCACCCCGAAAAGCCGATCCATGCGCGCCATTGTGACGGCGTGGTGGGTGATGATCAGGAACCGCGTGTCGGTCTGGCGGCACATCTCGTCCAGCAGGTCGCAAAAGCGCGTTACGTTCGCGTCATCTAATGGCGCGTCGACCTCGTCAAGAACACAGATTGGCGCGGGATTTGCAAGGAACACGGCGAAGATCAGCGCCATCGCGGTCAGTGTTTGCTCACCGCCAGACAGCAGGCTCAGCGTGCTGAGTTTCTTGCCCGGCGGTTGGCACATGATCTCAAGCCCAGCCTCTAGCGGATCGTCGCTCTCGACCATCACCAAATTAGCCTCACCGCCCCCGAAAAGATGGGTGAAAAGCATCGAGAAGTTGGAATTGACCTGCTCAAAGGCGGTCAGCAGCCGTTCACGCCCTTCTTTGTTCAAGCCGGCAATGCCGCTTCGCAGGGTCTTGATTGCTTCTTCTAGGTCCGCCTTCTCGGCCAGCAGGGCGTCGTGCTCTTCACGCACGTCCTTCGCGTCATCCTCTGCGCGCAGGTTTACTGCCCCCAAAGAGTCCCGCTGGCGCTTGTGCCGGTTCACGTCTTCTTCCAACACGCTTACCGCAGCGATTTCGTCTGGCGCGGTATCCAGCGTCTCAAGCAACTGGGCAGGAGCCATCTGACGGTCATCGCTGATCCGCCCTGCGGCCAGTGCTACGGTCTCGCGTGCTGCGTCGCTGCGCGCCTCCGCGCGGGCGCGGGCCTCGCGGGCGTCTGATGCTTGGCGCTCTGCGTCGCGCTCTGCCTCGGTCGCCGCTTTCAACGCAGTTTCCGCCGCAGCCAAAGCCTCGGTTGCATGGGCGCGCCGTGCCTCGGCGCTGGTAATCTTGTCTGAAAGATCTTCGCGCTCAGCAGCGATCTTTGCCGGCGCAGCACCCGCTTCGGCCAGTTCCGCTTCTGACGCCGCCTTGCGCTCAACCAGCTCGGCGGTGCGCTTCTCTGCTGTTTCCAAACGGTGGCGCCATCCGCTGACTTCTTGGGTCACCTCTTGCTGCCGTTTTGTCCGCGCCTCGCCTTCGCGGCGCAATTCATCATGGGCCGAGCGGCGGGTCATCATCGTCATCCGCGCGGCCTCAACCGTCATGCGAATGTCGTCGACCTCAGCCCGGGCCGCCGCCAAATCGCCAAGATCCGCCAGCGTACGCTCGGCTTCCAAAACCTCGGCGCGGGCGGTGATTGCCGCTTCCTCATGGCGTTTCACAGCCAGACCGAGCGATTCCAGCCTGCTCTGCGCGAGATTGTGGTCGGCCTCGGCGCGACTTAGCGCACGTCCTGCTTCGGCAACCTGACGGTCAGCATCGCGCCGCGCCGTGCGGGCGCGTTTGTCCGCTTCGGCCTGCTCCGCCAAACGCTGTTGCAAGGTTTCATGCGCCGCGCGCGCACCCTCGGCCCGCTGGGAGATCTGCTCCAGCGATTGTTTCAAAACTTCTAGGCGGTTGAGTTGCTGAAGCCGCAACGCCGCTGCCGATGGCGCGTCCTCAGCCCAGGCACGATAACCGTCCCACCGCCACAGATCGCCCTCTGGCGACACCAACCGCTGGCCCGGCAAAAGCGCGCTCTGCAACCGATTGCCCGCCTCTGCGTCGACCAGCCCGACTTGGCTCATTCGGCGTTCCAGAACCTCAGGAACCGACACATGTTGGGTCAGCGGGGTCACGCCCTCAGGCAGCGGCTGGGTTTCCTCATAGCCAGGCAAAACAGCCCAGCCAGACGGGCCGTCGCCCGAGACTTCGGGGGCGCGCAGATCATCGGCCAACGCCGCGCCAAGCGCCTTTTCGAAACCGTGCTCCACCTGCAAACGATCCAGAATTTGCCCACCTTCTGCGGTGTCACGTTCCACCAGCTTGGCCAGTGCGCCCGCTTCGGCACGCAGGGCGTTCATCTCGCCTTCGGCCTCAGAACGTTCCGCACGTGCATCTGCCTCACGCGATTGCGTGTCTGCGCGGGCCTCCTCGGCGGCGAGCAGTGCGGCGTCTGCGGCGGCAGCGGCAGATACGGCGGCGGCTTCGGCTTGCTGGGCGGCGTTGAAATCCGTGCCGGCTTGATCCAGTGCTGCTTGGCTCTGCGTCACCGCATCCCGCGCCTTGCGCGCCTCTGTTTCGGACTTTTCAAGCGTGCGGCGGCTGTCTTGCAGCAGACGTTCAGCAGAGCCGTGACGCGCGGCGAGCCGCGCGACATCTTCGGTCTGTTGCGCAAGATCGCTCTCGCGGGCTTGCAACACGGTGGCGGCCTCACTGGCCGCTTCGGCCGCGGCTTCAAGGGCGGGACCATGCCCTTCGCCTGCCTTAGCAAGTTCGCCTGCTTCCCAGTCCAGCCGCGCAATGGTGTCCTCGGCGTCGCGGTTCAATCCGCCCTCGCGCTCAATGTCCCGCGCCAGTTGGTCGATGCGGCCTTCCAACGTCTCGATCAGCGCCGCGGCGCGGGCTTCTTGATCGGATAGGGTATCACGCTGGGTGGTTAAACGCTGCAAGACGGCGGCTGCAATCGCTTCCTCCTCGCGCAATGCTGGCAGCGCGTCTTCAGCCTCTCGGCGGCCTTTGGCCATCTCGCGTACCTGTCCCTCGGCCTGAGCCGCAGCAGCGACGCGGCTACGCAGTTCTTCTTCGGCCTTGGCGCGGGCTTCATCCGCCTCGCGCCAGCGCCGATACAACAAAAGCCCTTCACCACGGCGCAACGCCTCTCCGATTTCGCGGTAGCGCGCGGCCTGACGTGCCTGCCGGGCCAGCGTTGCCAGTTGCGCCGCGAGTTGTTCGATCACGTCGTCAACCCGCGCGAGGTTGGTCTCAGCCCCGTTCAGCTTTAATTCGGCTTCATGGCGGCGTTGGTAGAGCCCTGAAATACCAGCAGCTTCTTCAAGGATACGACGGCGACTTTTGGGCTTCGCGTTAATCAACTCCGCAATCTGACCCTGTCGCACAAGTGCGGGGCTGTGCGCCCCGGTCGAGGCATCGGCAAAGAGCATCTGCACTTCACGGGCGCGCACATCTTTGCCGTTGACCTTATAGGCGCTGCCCACGTCGCGGGTGATCCGGCGCACGATCTCTAGCGTGTCCAGTTCGTTAAAACCTGCGGGCGCGAGGCGGTCAGTGTTGTCCAGATGCAGCGAGACTTCGGCAAAGTTACGGGCCGGACGCGACGCTGCCCCCGCAAAGATCACATCTTCCATACCCCCGCCGCGCATGGCGGTGGGGCGGTTTTCGCCCATGACCCACCGCAGCGCTTCGAGCAGGTTGGATTTGCCACAGCCGTTCGGCCCTACAACCCCGGTCAGCCCGTCAGAAATAACGAGGTCAGTAGGGTCGACAAAGCTTTTAAAGCCGGTGAGTTTGAGTTTGGAAAACCGCAAGGCTGCCCCGCCCTTTTTGATTCTTGCCTGAGCGGCGAACTTGCCGTTTTGCGGGGGGCCAAGTCAATCAAAAGCCCCAAGGGGAAGGGGCGCGTAGGCGGTTATCCACAAGATATTGTCAAAATCAAAGGGCGGTGCAGGTGATATCCACGTCCACCAGACGGCCGCGCATGCCCGCAGAGCCGGGCACCGGCGCACAGTCGAGGGCCAACTGCCCCGCGCGCGGTTTTTTCCGCCCTTTGCCACAGTCCAAGACCCCCAGTGCAAGCGCCTGATCGCCCCGCACCTCGGTCACCTTGCAACCGCTGACCAGCGCCATCGCCTTGCCCGCGCGGGCGCGGATTGGGCCAAAGCGCGGCGCATATTGCATGTTGATGCGCATGGCCTCTGCCAGTTCATTGCGCACGCGCACGTCAAAGGTCGAGCCTTCGACCGTAACCCGCGTCGCCGGGAGGCCCCGAAAGTGAGGCCCAGCTGTGTTGCAGGCTGCCAGCGCAAGCGCCGCTAAGAAAAGAAGAAACCAGTGCATCCCCCGACGTTGGACCGACTTGGTTAACAAACCCTTACCGCCAGAAAGCAAAAAGCCCCGGCAAAACCGGGGCTTTCAGCAATTCATGTGACGCAGCTTAGTGCAGCTTGGCGTCGACTTGGGCGATACCATCGTCGATCAGCTTGTTGCCCTGAGCGGCGGTCATCTGCTTGGCGATCACATCGCGGGCAGCAGCCACGGCGATGGTCACAGCCTGATCGCGCACTTCCTTCACAGCAGCGGCCTCAGCCGAGTTGATCTGGTCTTTCGCGGCGGCCATACGACGGTCCAGCGACTTGGCCATATCCGCCCGCGCCTGTTCGGCAGCAAGACGGGCGTCTTCCTTAGCGGAAGACACGATGCGGTCCGCTTGGTCCTGCACCTCTTTTTGCTTGCGCTCATAAGAGGCCAACAGGGTTTGCGCTTCTTCACGCAGGGCGCGGGCTTCTTCAAGCTCGGTTTTAATGCCCTCAGACCGCTTGTCGAGCATGCCGACGAGCAGGCTTGGCACCTTGAAGTAGATCAGGATCCCGAGGAACAGCAGGAACGCGAGCAACACGATGAAATCGGTGTTGCGCAGCGAAAAGAAAGGCCCCGTGGCGGCAAGCGCTGGCGAAGCCGCAAGACCGGCGAGCAGGGTCGAAAGTGTCAGGCGCATGGATTTGGTCATGGCTTATCCTTTCATCCGCGCATCGACGGCGGCATCAACAGTGGTTGCATCCGCCGTGCCACCCAAAGCGGCGACGAGGGCCTCGGCGGTGTCTTTGGCAACGGCTTGTACGTTTTCCATAGCACCGGCGCGAATTTCAGCGATGGCTTTTTCCGACTCTGCCACTTGCGCGGCAATTTCGGCGTCGGCCTTGGCCATTTCGGCATCCAGATCAGCCTGCATGTTCGCCTTGGCTTGGGCCACGATCTGCTGTGCCTCAGCACGGGCGTCGATCAGGGCTTTGTCATAAGCGGCTTCGGCTTCCTGCGCCTTGACTTTCAGGTCTTCGGCAGCAGCGATGTCATTGGTGATGGTCCCCTGGCGCTCGGCCAGAACCGCACCGATACGGGGCAGAGCCACGCGCGACAGGATCAGATAGGTGGCGATCAGCGCCAGGATCAGCCAGAAAATCTGGTTGCCCCAGTGATCGAAGTTCAGCTGCGGCATGCCCGGCGTTTCGGCGGCATGGGTCACAATGCCGGTTGCGTCGGCCAGCCCGTCGCTGGTTGTTTCAGTTGCCATCGTGGCTTCTCCTTGGAAACTTTGCCGTTACAGTCGGGCAGACACGGCAATGCGCGCCTGC
>Ga0209345_10003869_pt1 | contig 14978 bp, 13 predicted proteins | sample Cruoilmetagenom7_FD_187294 | JGI IMG/M metagenome (GOLD analysis project Ga0209345, IMG submission 187294) | Oil polluted marine microbial communities from Coal Oil Point, Santa Barbara, California, USA - Sample 7 (SPAdes) (version 2) | ecosystem: Environmental > Aquatic > Marine > Oil seeps ... | reverse complement strand
TCATCACTGATCCTAATCATGCAATACCTGTTGAAATCAACAGGACCGGGTTAAGGACCATTGCCTCTGGTAGCGGAATACAAAACACACTCACACTGCCATACTTACCGCATAATGCCGATATCAATATAGGTGACTTACTCACAACATCTGGGTTAGGTGGCGTCTTTCCAACGGGTTACCCGGTTGCCATTGTGACCCAACTAACTCCTATGCCTGGTGAAGCCTTTATGCATGCTGAAGCCAAAACCATTGCTAAGATAGACAGCACCCGTAACATCTTATTAGTGTGGAGCAAACAGGAGCCCATTCCTCTTTTACCGGATGCAGCTGAAGGCCCTGAGCCGTTAACACCTGATGCACGCTAACTCATCCGGCGGGATCATTATTGCTTTAACTATCTTTTTTTCCATGTGCCTATGTATTGCACCTTGGCCTGATCAGGTCGCTATTTTGATGCCAAACTGGACCTTACTAACGTTAATGTATTGGAGCATCGCCTTACCCCATAAAGTCAGCATCTTCTCAGGCTTTATGGTCGGCTTACTATTTGATGTGTTAACAGGTAGCCTGTTAGGCCATCAGGCCCTCATATTCAGCATAGCAGCATTTTTCTGCCACTCTTTTTACTCACGCTTTAGAAACTATCGAATCTGGCAGCAGTCTATTTTTATTTTAGTATTTTTAGTTTCCATCAAGCTATTATCTTTATGGATTGAGCGATTTACTCTCCACACAGAATATACCTATCAACACGGCATCCAAGTACTCATAAGTGCAATGATTTGGCCGATCGTTTTTGCAATCCTACGTTCTGTCAGAAGACGCTTTAGAGTGCAATAACACACGATGAAAACCCATTTCGACCTCAAAAGCTCGCTCCAAGAAAATAGACTTTTTCTCGTACGTGCCACCACACTCATCATTTTTGTTCTTATCTTATGTTTTGCACTCATTGCTCGATTGACTTATTTACAAATTGAAACACACGAGAAATACGCAAACCTTGCCCAAAACAATCGCGTTAAACTCTCTGTTGTTAGCCCTGTTCGCGGTTTGATTTTCGATACCCACGGTCGTGTTCTGGCTGAAAACAATCCTAGTTATAGCCTCGAATTGGTCCCAGAACAAATTCAAGATATACCCGAAACAATCAAGCAGTTAAGCGCTTTATTGCCGATTACCGATGAGGAAGTAAGACTGTTCGAAAAACGTAGAAAACAAAACAAACGTTTTGCTAGCGTACCGCTAAGAAATCGACTCAACGATACCGAAGTGGCTATTTTTTCTGCCAATCGCCACTTATTCCCTGGTGTTGACATTCAAGCCCGCCCGTTACGACACTACCCATTCCCGGAACTGACCTCTCATGTCGTTGGTTATGTCGGTGCTATCAACGAGAAAGAGCTTAAAACTATCAACCAGGTGAATTACCGAGGTTCGCGGTTTATTGGTAAAACAGGTATCGAAAAGACCTACGAAACCGAACTACATGGGTATGTGGGTTATCAACAAACAGAAAATACCGCGCAAGGCAGGTCATTAAAAGTACTGAGTTACACACCTCCGTTATCGGGCAGCGACCTAACTTTGCATTTGGATATCGATCTACAAAAAATCGCCTATGATGCGCTCGGCGATTACACTGGTAGCGTGGTCGCGATAGACACACGTACTGGCGCTGTTCGTGCGTTAGTTAGCAAACCAGGGTTTAATGCCAATCTATTCGCCAAAGGCATTGATCAAACTTCGTATAACCAGTTACAAAACTCGTCAAAGCGCCCTTTGTTTAATCGATCTCTTCGTGGCCAATATCCACCAGGGTCTACGCTAAAACCCTTTATAGGGCTAGCGGGCCTCGATTACAACGCCATTCACCCAGATCAAAAAGTTTACTGCCCGGGCTTTTACCAACTACCGAAACAAAGCCACAAGTATCGTGATTGGAAAAAAACTGGTCATGGTATGACCACACTTCACGACTCCATCGTCCAATCATGCGATGTGTATTATTATGTCTTGGCTCATGAATTAGAAATCGACCGGATGCATCATTTCTTACATAAATTTGGTTTTGGCCAAAAAACAGGTATCGATATCCTCGGTGAGAAGTCAGGCTTATTACCTTCTCGTGAATGGAAAAAGCGCACCCGAAATCAAGTTTGGTACCCAGGCGAAACACTCATTGCTGGCATCGGGCAAGGCTTCAATTTAACCACCCCCCTTCAATTAGCTCATGCTACTGCTATTCTTGCGAATAAAGGTTCCGCAAATACTCCGTCATTAGTCGCTAATATTAACAATAAAACTCGAACACAAACAAAAACCATACCGGTTCAATTAAATAAACCTCAACACTGGAATTTAATTATTGACGCCATGTACGATGTCGTTAATGGTGCTCGTGGAACGGCTCGCAAAATAAAAGAAGGAGCTCCTTACAAAATTGCCGGCAAAACGGGTACCGCCCAAGTATTTACTATTAAGCAAGATGAAGAATATGATGAAGATAGCGTGGTAGAGCACCTCAAGGATCACGCCCTGTTTATTGCATTTGCACCGGCTTTAAATCCGCAGCTAGCCGTTGCTGTTATCGTCGAAAATGGCGGTCACGGAGGCTCCGTTGCAGCCCCTATTGCTCGTGCTGTTTTTGACCAATATATGACCCCTGCCCCATGAACTGGTTATTCCAAAAAAACCCACAAACCAGCCACTACCATCAACGTAAAGGGAGTATTTTTCAGCGATTACATATTGATTTGGCGCTACTTGTTTTACTTGCATTGTTATCTTCTATTGGCATTCTTATCTTAATGAGTGCTGGGCATGAAAATATGGGGTTGCTAAACAGGCAGGCCACTCGCTTGGGTGTTGCTTTCATTGCGATGTTTATCGTCGCTCAAATACCTCCGCATGTATTAAAAATGTTCGCCCCTTGGTTGTTTCTCTTGGGCAGCCTTTTATTACTGGGGGTATTGTTTATGGGCGATATGGGCAAAGGCGCCCAGCGTTGGTTAGACTTAGGTTTCTTTCGCTTCCAACCATCCGAGCTATTAAAACTTGCAACACCCATGATGGTCGCTTGGTATCTAGCAGAAAGGCGACTGCCACCAAGTCACAAACACATCGCTCTTGCCACCGTTTTTATCGCCATCCCTACTGTATTAATTGCCAAACAGCCTGATTTAGGCACCTCAATTCTAATTGCCAGCTCAGGATTAACGGTCCTCTTTCTTGCCGGTATTTCATGGAAAATAATTGCCGGCGTTATCGCTGCTGGGGCCAGTCTCGCCCCCGTGTTATGGAGTTTCATGAAAGACTACCAAAAACAGCGCGTGCTGACCTTTCTAAGCCCAGAGGAAGACCCATTAGGTGCTGGCTACCACATTATTCAGTCCAAAATTGCTATTGGATCCGGTGGCGTCTATGGAAAAGGCTGGATGCACGGCTCTCAAGCACGCTTGGAGTTTTTACCTGAAAGCTCTACTGACTTTATTTTTGCTGTTTTCTCTGAAGAGTTTGGTTTAGTGGGATGTATTGCTTTGCTAAGTATTTATTTGCTGATCTTTATCCGCTCCATCTATATGGCTATACAGGCTCAAGATACCTTTTCAAGGTTACTCGCAGGTAGTTTATCACTCACTTTTTTTATCTATTTATTTGTAAACGTCGGCATGGTAACAGGTATTTTACCCGTCGTTGGTGTACCCTTACCTCTAGTGAGTTATGGCGGCACCTCAATGGTTACCTTATTAATTGGTTTTGGCATATTAATGTCCATTCACACTCACCGTAAATTACTTTCTTCTTAAAGGTTAAGTTATGCATGATATAAAACTCCGTACTTTTCAACTTCTGCTCATCTTGCTATTCAGCTTTATTTCGCTCACCGCATGTGCTGCCAAACCACCTGTTAAGCCAAGTATTTATGCTGACTTTATTGAGAAAATGGTCACTGAACACCAGTTTAACCGTGAAAAGCTCACTGCTTTACTCGATAAAGCCGTGGTTAAAGAGAGTATCTTGAAAGCCATGTCGTCGCCTGCTGAAAAACGTTTGGAGTGGCATAGTTATCGCAAAATATTTTTAAAACCTAACCGTATCAACGGTGGCATACAATTTTGGCAGGAAAACAAAGCTTTACTAGACGCCGCCTCAAGAAAGTATGGTGTGCCAGCTGAAATTATCGTTGCCATTATAGGTGTTGAAACTCGCTATGGCGGAAACACCGGTTCGTACAAAGTATTAGATGCCTTAACCACCTTAGGCTTTCATTTCCCCAAACGCGCCAAGTTCTTCAAAAGTGAACTAGAACACTTCTTGTTACTCTGTCGCGAAGAAGGCTTTGACCCATATGAACCAAAAGGTTCATATGCTGGTGCAATGGGTAAATCACAATTTATTTCCAGTAGTTATAGAGCCTATGCCGTTGATGGTGATGGTGACAACAAACGCGACTTATGGAATAGCCATGCAGATATTATCAACAGTATCGCACATTATTTTTCCAAACATGGTTGGCAGAACTCACCACTAATCACTCAGCAAACAACCGTTGAGGGTGACGCTTATAAATCGTTAATAAGCCGTTCTCTTAAACCAAAGAACACCTTAAAGCAGTTAGCGGAAAAACACGTCGCCACACCATCAAACTTAGCAGAAGACACAGTCGTCAAATTATTAGAGCTACAACAAAAAGACCACGCTGAATTTTGGCTAACATTTCATAATTTCTACGTTATTACTCGTTATAACCATAGCCACCTATATGCCATGGCGGTTTATCAGCTTGGCCAGGAAATAAAGCAAGGTTATCTAAAAACACTATGATGACGATACGCTTCTTTACTCTACTTACTATCACCAGCCTACTTGTCGCTTGTGCCAATCAAAAAACCATCGTTAGCGACAGTGCGCCCTTGGTTCACCCTGCTAATATTGAACATACGCCCGACGCCATCCCTAAAGTAGAAGCGAGAAGCCGTGGTGGTAACCGCGCATCCTATGAAGTTTTCGGTAAAACGTATTATGTTCTACCCACCAGTGAAAACTTCGTTCAACGCGGCGTCGCCTCATGGTATGGGACCAAGTTTCACGGCAACAAAACAGCAAATGGTGAAATCTACAATATGTACGAGATGACCGCCGCTCATAAAACCTTGCCTATTCCAACCTATGTAGAAGTCACTAATGTGTCGACCGGTAAAAAGATTATTGTCCGAGTTAATGACCGCGGGCCTTTCCACGATGATCGAATCATCGATTTATCGTATGCTGCCGCAGCTAAACTCGGCACTTTGAAGAATGGAACTTCATCAGTAGAAGTCAGGGCTATTAACCCGCTAACCTACCAAACAACGTCATTAACTACACCAACGGTTAACCAAAACCAAGCGGCCATTTTAAAGCCTGTTATTGAACAGCCGCTTCCCCCTACAGATGGTTTTTTATTCATTCAAGTGGGCGCATTTAATTCTACTGACAATGCTAACAAACTGAAACATGAGTTATTCAATCTACTAAAAATGCCCATTACCATTAAGCCAAGCACTCACCTTAGCGAGCCTTTATACCTCGTTCGCCTCGGTCCTTACACCGAAATGAAAGAGGCGGACTCTGCACGATTAAAACTTCAGAAGCTAGGTTACAAAAACGCTATCTATACGGACAAGTAAGCCAACAAAAACAGCATTCTGCCACTCTCTTAAGAATGACTGTTGCATGATATAATTCAACTTGAAATTCAGTCTTCTAACACCCATATAGCATTAACTATGAAAAGAATCTTCCTAATAATTAGCTTGCTTTTATCCTTTCAAGCGATAGCTTTACCTATTCCTTCAGCCCCTAACTTACAGGCTAGAAGTTACCACCTAACCGATTTTCACAGCGGCACTGTTTTAGCCTCCAAAGATGCTGACTTAAAATTAGCACCCGCTAGCATGACAAAAATCATGACGGCGCTCATCGTTTTTCGTGAACTAAACCACGGAAATTTAAACTTAAATGATCAAGTACGCATCAGTGAAAAAGCGTGGAGAACACCCGGTTCGCGGATGTTTATTGAAGTTAACAAATTTGTCACGATCGATGATTTAATTCACGGCATGCTTGTACAATCAGGTAACGATGCTACCGTTGCACTGGCCGAACACATTGCAGGTGATGAATCAACTTTTGCACAACTGATGAATCAAGTGGCGAAAGACCTAGGCATGAAAAATAGCCACTTCACCAACAGCTCAGGCTTACCTGATGAGCAGCACTATACAACAGCTAGAGACCTCTCCATTCTCACCCGCGCACTCATTATTGAATCCCCCGAGCTATACAAAATAAACGCCATCAAAGAATATACCTTTAACGGCATTACACAGCAAAATAGAAACAAACTTTTATGGCGCGACAGCACTGTTGACGGCGTTAAAACCGGACACACTGAAGATGCCGGTTACTGCTTAGTATCTTCTGCCGTTCGTGACAATATGCGCTTAATTTCGGTGGTTATGGGGACTGATAGCGTTGCGGCACGAAATGACACCAACCAAGCTCTGCTTAATTATGGCTATCGTTTTTACAAAACACATTTACTCTATAAAGCACATCAATCGTTGACCAGCGCTCGGGTATGGAAAGGCGCGCAAAAAAACTTAGCGGCAGGTTTATCAAAAGATTTATACCTAACCATTCCGCGTAATGAATATAAATCCTTAGATGCTAGCCTAGAACTGACACCACAATTAGTAGCCCCGATTAAAAAGGGTCAAACTATCGGCACGGCGGTTATCAAGCTAAAAGGCGAGGTTATTAGCAAAACCCCATTGACCGCCCTGCAGTCCATCCCGGAAGGTTCTTTTATGGACATCCTTAAGGACGAAGTTTTGTTAATGCTTGAATAAGGGAACTCAACAATGCCATCTAAGCTCGACGTCTACCTTAACGGCGAATTTCTGCCATTAACCGAAGCAAAAGTATCTGTCTTAGATCGTGGCTTCTTATTTGCCGATGGTGTCTACGAAGTCATACCTGCTTACGGTGGAAAGCTTTTTCGCCTGCAACAGCATTTAGATCGACTCAATAATAGCTTAGCCGCTATTCGTATGAAACCAGTAATGGATGACTTACAGTGGGCAGAGGTACTTAACAAACTGGTTGAGCCACGCGCACAATCAGATCAGTCAGTTTACCTACAAGTAACACGTGGCTCGGGTTCAAATCGTGACCACCAATTACCAGCCGATTACACACCCACCACGTTTGCCATGTGCCAAACAATCCCCACTAATAGTTTAGACTCAATCGCCAAAGGGATTAAAGCCATCACACTAGACGATATACGTTGGGATTGGTGCCATATAAAGTCCGTCGCTTTACTGGGCAATATCTTACTAAAACAACAAGCCAGTGATCAAAATTGTGCTGAAGCGATATTATTAAGAGACGGTTTTGCGACCGAAGGCTCTGCTAGTAACTTATTTATCGTGAGTGATCAGCAGCTAATTACACCACCTAAGAGTCACAACTTACTGCCTGGGGTTACGCGTGATCTGGTTTTAGAACTGGCTATCAAAGAAGGTATCAGTTGTGTTGAGCAAGAAATATCTGAGCAGCAATTATGTAATGCCGATGAGATTTGGCTGACCAGCTCAACCAAAGAAATTATGCCTGTGATCGAATTAAACCGACAAGCCGTGGCTGACGGGCAACCCGGTCCGTTATGGAAAAAGATCTCTAGCCGTTACAGTAAATTTAAAACGCAACTTAGAAACCAGCAACATGACTGATAAATCCGACGAGCAACATAATACGTTAATGGACTACCCCTGCCCATTCACCATTAAAACGATGGGGCTGGCGAATATTCAATTTGATTTAATTGTTGTCGAGATTATTCGACGCCATGCACCCGATATGGGGGAAAATGCAGTGCAATCAAAATTCAGTAAATCAAAAAAATATGTCTCTATTAGCATCACGATTACCGCTCAAAGCAAGCAACAAATGGATGCCATTTATCAAGATTTGACCGATTGTGAGCACGTCTTAATGTCGCTGTGAAACCTGAAGAAACAACTATCGCCCCAACTTTATCCATTCGTCAACTTGGACAGCAAGACTACCAAACCACTTGGGCGTCGATGAAAGAATTTTGCCTTAAGAGAACTGCTGACTCAGATGATGAAGTATGGTTTGTAGAACACCCCCCTGTTTTCACACAGGGTATTAGCGGCAAACCCGAACATATTCTGTGCCCCAGCGAGATCCCTATTGTTGAAACAGATCGTGGTGGACAAATCACCTACCATGGCCCCGGACAACTGGTTATGTATGTGTTATTTGACTTACGTCGCTTAGGTATAGGCGTTCGCGCGCTCGTTGATGTACTCGAAAATATTACCATTGCTGGGTTAAAGAAATACGGACTAAAGGCGGTGGCACGCAAAGAAGCGCCGGGCGTTTACCTTAACGATAAAAAAATCGCCTCATTAGGCCTACGAGTAAAAAAAGGCTGTAGTTATCATGGCCTAAGTGTCAATATAGACATGGACTTAACGCCCTTCAGTTTCATTAACCCATGCGGTTATAAAGGCCTTGAGGTTACCCAATTGACTGAACATCGCGTAAAATGCCACACATCTGATTTTGCCGCTGTTTTATTGCACGAATTAAAAGAACAGCTTCATTATTCCAATTTAATACTCGGCCCCAATACACTTTACATTTAATACTATGTCACAAGATACCGACTCCTTAAAGGCACCGTCTCGAGCTACACCTGAAACGCATCAACGCAGTGAAGCGAAATTAGCACGCATTCCAATTAAGGTAGAAAAGAAAGCCGATATATTACGTAAACCCCGTTGGATTCGCGCCAAAGTACCTAGCGGCCCTCGTGTTAGCGCAATCAAAAAAAGCCTTCGTGAACATGGGCTTTATTCTGTATGCGAAGAAGCTGCCTGCCCCAATTTAGGCGAATGCTTTAATAATGGCACCGCCACTTTTATGATCATGGGTGATATTTGCACACGACGCTGCCCATTTTGTGACGTAGCGCATGGGCGACCCAAGCCATTAGATAAAGACGAACCTAAAAAACTCGCCTTTACCATTAAAGATATGGCTTTGCGTTACGTCGTTATCACCTCTGTTGACCGTGATGACTTACGTGACGGCGGTGCTGATCATTTTGCCCAATGCATTAACGCTATCCGCGAGCAAAACCCAACGATACAAATTGAAGTCTTAGTCCCCGATTTTAGAGGCCGCATGGACCTTGCCGTTGAAGTGTTAGTAGAAACACCACCGGATGTGTTTAACCATAATTTAGAGACGGTTCCACGCTTATACAAAAAAGCCCGACCCGGATCAGACTACCAATGGTCACTAAACTTATTAAAACGTTACAAAGAAGCCCACCCAAATATTCCGACCAAATCGGGCATCATGTTAGGTTTAGGTGAAACAATGGAAGAAACCATCGCCGTTATGCAAGACTTACGTGATCATAGCTGCAATATGCTCACGTTAGGACAGTATTTACAACCTAGCCAAGATCACTTGGCGGTTGAACGCTATGTAACACCGGAAGAGTTTGATGAGCTAGGTAGAATCGGTCAAGAAATGGGCTTTTCCCACGTTGCCAGTGGGCCAATGGTTCGTTCATCTTATCATGCTGACCAGCAAGCTTCAGGTGTTATCGACTGAGCAACAGCAGTCAACGCGCTGAACGCTACAATAGAATTAAGCTGACTGAAGCCTCAATTCCAAATTAGCCAATCGCTCAGGGGTCCCCACATCGACCCACTCACCTTGATAAAGTTGCGCACTCACTTGATCTTGCGCTATTAACTGACGAATAAGTGGTGCCAAAGGAAAAGCCCCTTCCACCTGCGATGTAAACATGGCTGCATTAAAAACACCGATGCCACTATAAGTGTAGCGTTCATCCGCCTCTAATTGTGCCATGCCTCTCAGTAAACCAAAATCGCCTTCTTTATGATGTATCGGGTTATTCACCAATACTAAATGCACATCCTTAGTGGCACCCTCTTTCAAACTCGCATAAGGAAAATCAGTCCATAGATCTGCATTCACTATCAGAAAAGGCTGCTCGCCCAATAAAGGTAATGCGTTAAGAATACCACCACCTGTTTCCAGCGCATGCCCCCCTTCGTCGGAATATTCAATATGGACACCCCAGCGCTCACCAGACCCAAGCAATGTTTTAATTTGATCGCCTAAATAAGCAATATTAATAACGAAGTCATCAAAACCTTGTCGCTTTAACGCCAGAATATGGTGCTCAATTAACGATCGTCCGGCCACTTTTAGCAATGGTTTAGGGCAATTCTTAGTTAAGTGCCCCATTCGCTCACCACGTCCCGCGGCTAAAATCATCACCTTCATAAGCTTGCTTGTTCCAATTGCAACGCTTCAAATTTAGCCATCAATTGATGCTTTTCAATGAGTTTGGCCAATGGTTTCAATTTTTCATATCGAGCGCAAACAGCGGTTACATACGTTAATGTTCGAGGTATATCATTTAAATAACCCTCTTTACTGTCCCTTAATAATAAACGAGAAAAAATCCCAATGGCTTTTAGGTGCCTTTGAACACCCATCCAGTCAAACCACTGATGGAATTGAGCCTTATCAAAATTATCCAAAACGCCTCTCTGTTGACGCTGCTGACAGAACTGATCAAGCCACGCGTACACTTTGGCATCTGGCCAAGCGATATAACAATCCCGATAAAGAGACACCAAATCGTAAGTCATTGGCCCAACCACCGCATCTTGAAAATCAATAATGCCGGGATTATTATTCTTAGTGACCATGAGGTTTCTAGAATGATAATCTCTATGTACAAACACCTGAGGTTGCTCAATCGCTGATTGAGCTAATTGCTCTTTAACGCCATGCAAGGCATTTTTGTCCTCATCCGATAAATCCACGCCCAACAACTTATTAACAAACCAATCCTCAAACAGCTCCATTTCTCGTAATAGCAAGTTCAAGTCATATCGAGGAATCGAGATATCAATCAAGGAAATTTCATGCATCGCATGCAGCGCTTGCACGGCATCATCATAAAGCTGGTCGGCCGTTAAATCAGAAAGCTTATTTAAAAGGCTTTCTGAACCAAAATCACTCAACACTAAGAAACCTTTTTCAAGTGATTGATGAAAAATAACAGGGGCATTAATACCGTTGTTAGATAAAATCGAGGCAATATCAAGAAAAGAGGTGCAGTCTTCATGACTCGGCGGCGCATCCATAACAACAAATGACTGCCCCTTAAATTGAACACGAAAATAGCGCCTAAAACTGGCATCACTAGATGCTGGTTCGCAACTGAATTGACTTGTTGAAAAAATGCCCGTTAACCATTCAATTAACAGCTGTTTTCGTTCATCTATTACCATAAAAATAACTCTGCCAGACCAAATTCACGCAGACCGAAAGTTGCGTGTTAATATATCGAAAATTTATCGATGAAACATTTGAAGAAAATGCCATTCTATGCGATTTTATACAACTTAAGTTAGACACAAACAAAAAAGGTTTCACCATTAACTGTTCGTTAAAACATTATCTTTTAGCATTAACGCTATTATTTACTGCATCGCAATCTTTAGGCTTTAGCGATTCTCAATGGGATTGTAAATTAGCCGATGATGGCGAAACTTGGGACTGTTCAGCTTCCTCAAAGCCTATTGAAAAAACGGCTAAATCAAACAGTAACAGCACGACAACAGAAGACAAAACTACGCTCGTTAAAAGCACTGTCGACAAACCAATAAAACCATCTATTCCACGTGTTCAACTAGCGAATAAACCTGTCATGCAAGTCGCTAAAAAAGAAACGAACCAGGTGTCAGCATTAAACAACTCGGGCTCATGGGACTGTCAAGGCAATGCCGATAACACATGGGATTGTGCTCAAATAAGTGCACCCACTCACATTAGCATAGCCTCTCATAGCGAAGAAACGAGCCACATCGATAGCGATGCTGAGCGGATTAGAAATAACGCCTTATTTCAGCAAATGGTTAAACAGCTTAAAGCTGACCCATGGGATACCTGTGAAGTAGCGCCTATAGCCACGGAGACTAACAGACAAACTATTCAGCAAAATCGCTTAAATGCTGACGTGCATATTCAGTCCGACTATGCTGAAATTCTCAATGAAAATGACGCGCAATTTAGCGGAGACGTACAAGTTAAACGTGCTGATCAGTCTATTACCGCCGACCAAGTTATTTACAACAGCAGCAAAGATGCTGCGTCGGCCTCGGGAGACGTTTTCTACCAAGAAAACGGCTTTGCTTTATACAGTGAGCAAGCAGAATTACAACTCGCCAGCGATACCGGTCAATTCAAAAACAACCAATTCATTCTAGAAGGGAATCATGCTCGCGGCACATCACGAGCAACGAATATTATTGACCGTGATATCACCCAATTAACCGGCATTAGCTATACCACTTGCGCACCGAGTGTTAATGACTGGGAACTACAAGCAAGAACCCTAGAACTGAACAAAAACACTGGCCGCGGCACAGGACGCGATGTTTGGGTAGAAGTTTTTGACATCCCTTTACTCTATACACCCTACATTAGCTTTCCCATTGATGACAGGCGTCAATCCGGTGTATTAGCGCCGACCTTCGGTAGCTCGGACACCACCGGCGTTGACTTAGCGATCCCGTATTATTGGAATATTGCTGAAAACTACGACGCCACTATCACACCCCGTCTGATGAGTGACCGCGGTTTGATGTTAGGTGGAGAATTTCGCTATTTAAGCCGTCATAGTGAAGGACAAGTTGCAGCAGAAATCCTAAGTGATACGGTTACCGATGATCTCCGAGGGCAATTTTCTATTCAAAACCAATCAAGCATTAGTCCTCGTTTAAGTGCAGATATCGACTTGAACTATATATCTGATGACGAATACTTTGAAGATTTTGGCGCTACCCTAAGCAGCTCTAGCGACCGGTATTTAAAAAGTCATGCTAGCCTTAACTATCGTGCTGACAGCTGGAACTTACTCACCAAAATAGATAACTACGACTCCATTGATGAGTCTATTTCAAGTATCACTAGGCCACATCGACGTTTACCACAAGTACTATTTAATTTACGTCAAACAGATGCTTTTGATATCGCCAAAATAGATATGCGTAATGAGTTTGTTTACTTTCAGCACAGTGCAGACGTTGATGCTAAACGTGTCGATTTACACCCTGGTATCAGCGTCCCCTTTTCTACACCGGGTAGCTTTATTACCCCAAGACTTAGCGTAAGACATACTGATTATCGCCTAACTGATCAAGCCTTAGGTGTTAACAGTCACCAAAGTAGAACGCTTCCAATACTGTCCGTAGACTCTGGTTTATTTTTTGAAAGAGACCTTAATTTTGCCGGTGGGCTGATACAAACGTTAGAACCACGCGCTTATTATTTATACGTCCCACATGAAGATCAAAATGATATTCCACTATTTGACACCTCTGAATATGATTTTAGCTTCAATCAATTATTTAGAGAAAATCGTTTCTCAGGTGCCGATAGAGTCGCTGACGCCAACCAACTAACGTTGGCCGTAACATCACGCTTGATTGAATCTGATACTGGTAGCGAACGATTAAGAGCCAGCCTTGGCACGATTGTTTACTTTGATGACCTAGATGTGGGATTACACACAACAAGCACACCCGTTACAACAAACACATCAGATATAGTGACTGAACTATCTGCAAAAATTACCAGCACCTGGTCTGCACGTTCAGCATTGCAGTACGACCCACATGCGAGCAGAACAGAAAAAGCAACCTTAGGCCTGCATTACCGTGATGGCGCCAACCGCTTGTTTAATGCAACATACCGCTCGCGCTACGAAGGAACAACCGATAGCAATGGCAACTCAAATGATATAGAGCAAACCGACCTATCCTTCAAATGGCCTATCAGTAAACAATGGAGCACTGTGGGTCGTTGGAATTATTCAGAAGAACATAACCTATCGCTTGATACCTTCCTTGGTTTAGAAAAAGATACCTGTTGCTGGCGTGCTAGAGTCATCGCCAGACGCTACGTGAATGATGCCTTAGATGAAGAACCAAAAGAGGGGATCTTCTTCCAGTTCGAGTTAAAAGGCCTCACCAGTTTTGGCGAAAAACTCGGTTCGTTTCTAGAAGAAGGAATTTTAGGCTATCAAATACCCGAACAATAAGCAGTACTCTTTAAAACACTAACTCGGCGCTCATAATTACACGAAGACTGTAATGTGAACTGTCAATTTACAACCTGTTTAACTGTAGACCTAGCAAATATGAAAAGATTTATACATCCCATACTAATTAGCACAATGGTGCTCCTCAGCCTTCTCTCTATCAATGCATTGGCCGAAAACTCTACCAATCGAATCGTTGCCATCGTGGATAAGGGCGTTATTTTACAAAGCCAGTTAGACGAACAGGTCAAGCAAACGTACCAACGTTTACCCGTCGAACAGCGCAACTCTATAACGCGATCAGATATTGAAAAGCGTGTACTCGACAGAATGATCATGACTGAGCTTCAGCTTCAAATTGGCAGACGTAGCTCTATAAAAATTTCGGATGAGGAAATTGAAGACTCTATCAACCGCATAGCAAGCGCTAATAAACTCTCTCCGAAAAAGTTTTTAGAGGTCCTAAAAAAAGATGGCGTTACCCTTAAATCTTTCAAAAACTCTATTCGCGACCAAATGCTAGTACGGCGTGTACAGTCAAGCTACGTTCACCATGAAGTTAAAATATCGGAACAAGAAGTTAAGAGCTTTCTAAGCCTCCTCGAGCAAAGCGAAGGTGATCAGGCCACAGAATATCATCTGGGTCATATTTTGATTGCTACGCCTGAAAATGCATCGCCCCAACAAATTACCAAGGCACGTAACAAGGCAGCTGACATCATTGCAAGGCTAAAGAAGG
>Ga0209345_10003868_pt1 | contig 14981 bp, 18 predicted proteins | sample Cruoilmetagenom7_FD_187294 | JGI IMG/M metagenome (GOLD analysis project Ga0209345, IMG submission 187294) | Oil polluted marine microbial communities from Coal Oil Point, Santa Barbara, California, USA - Sample 7 (SPAdes) (version 2) | ecosystem: Environmental > Aquatic > Marine > Oil seeps ... | reverse complement strand
TTCCGATCTTGTTCTATCGATAAGATTACTTGTATTTGTTTTTTCTGTTTTTTTCATTGAAAAGTCTTTTATTCAAATTTTTTGCAATATTATCATATGGCAACTTAATGTAGATATTGGAAATTTCTTTTATAGAAAATTTTAGATAGAATTCTTTTTATACTAAAAATAAAGATTATATATGAAAGATAAAATAAAAAAGCAGATAACACCAAAAATCGCTTTTAAAAAAGCACTTAATAACTTCTTATCAATGACACCTATGCTTTTAGGTGTTATAGGATTTGTTGCAGTTCTACAAACTTATGTAACTCCAGATATGCTCTCCCATCTTTTTGGATATGGAACTACAACAGATATTTTTACAGGAACATTTATAGGTGCCATCTCATCTGGAAATCCAGCTGTCAGTTATATCATAAGTGACCAGCTACTCAATCAAGGAGTTACACTCTATGCTCTAGCTGCTTTTATACTTGCTTGGGTTACTTTAGGGATAGTACAGCTTCCTGCAGAAGCTAGCGTATTTGGATTGAAGTTTACTTTTTATAAAAATATTCTTACACTATTTGCAACTATGCTAGTGGCTTACTTTACAGTTCTTACATTGCAGGTACTATAGATGAAAAAGATAGAATATAAAGGGTTAAAATTTTTATATGTAGTAATTTTTACATATATAGTATTACTATTATTTGATATGGATAATGCCATACATGCAGTAAAAATATTTTTCTCAATTCTTTACACACTTTTACCTATATTTATATTTATAATTTTACTAACAGCTTTAATTAACTATTTTTTAAAACCCAAAGATATTATTAAACATTTTGGAGAAGATAGTGGGAAAAGAGGAATTATCTATGCTTTACTCGCTGGAATAATAAGTCATGGACCAATGTATGCTTGGTATGGATTAATTGAAGAGTTAAGAGAAGAGGGAGCAAAAGATGAACTTCTTATAATATTTTTTTATGCTCGTGCTATAAAAATACCTATGCTTCCATTTATGATAGGGATATTTGGTATACCTTTTACAATAATCATAACTATATATATTCTTTTATTTGCTATAATACAGGGAAAGCTATTTTCAAAACTTTATAAACTATAAAAAGGATTTTTCATGAATCTCAAAAAAATAACCTCTCTTACAATGTTACTATCAATGATAGTTATGACCTACACAGGTATTATGCTTTTTATAACTCCTCCTGGTAGAATTGCGAACTGGGCGAATTGGGAACTTTTAGGTTTATCCAAAGAACAATATGCTGATTTACATTCAACATTTATGGTTCTTTTTGTAGTAGCAACTTTATTACATATTTACTATAACTGGAAGCCGATGACAAGTTATATGAAAAACACCGCAAAACAGATGATTGTGTTTACAAAAGATATGGTAATAGCATCGGTTATAACTATTGTTTTTTTAATTGGTGCAATATATCAAATTACGTTTTTTTCAACATTTTTAGATTTTGGTACTGATATAAAAGAAAGTTGGGAAAAACAATATGGAACAGCACCCTATTCTCATGCTGAACTTTCATCATTAAAAAGTTTTTGTAAAAAAGTTGGTTTTGATTTAACAAAAAGTGAAGAGATACTCAAAAAGAATAATATACAATATGAACTAGAAAAAAGTCTCTCTCAAATAGCAAAAGAGAATCAAGTAAGTCCACAATTTATCTATAACCTTTTAAAAACTAATTTCCAAAAAGATGGTGAAACTATTATTGAACTTACAGGATTAGGGAAAAAACAGATTAAAGATGTTGCACAAAATTTAAAAATCACACCAAAAGAGTTTTTATTAAAACTAAAAGCATTAGGTATTGAAGCCAAAGAGGATGATAAATTTAAAGAAATAGCAGAAAGCTACGATATGAGCCCTATGGATATCATGACAAAGCTAGGATATAAAAAACCAAACTAAATAATTCTAAAAATTATAACAATATATATTGACAAAGACCTTTTTTTATTATACAATTCTTTGATATAGTTTAATTTAAGGAGTATTTAATGAAAATTGAAAGTTCAAATGTCAGTATGTATAGCCAATCAACTTTTCAATACTATCATGAAACAACTACAAATACCCAATTACAATATGGGCAAAGTGTAAATAATCAAGAGGATGAAAATGATTTACAATCTAAAGCATTTTTTTTAGATTTTAGTTATTCAAAGACAACTACTATAAGTTCAAATAGAGTTGTGTATGATTATGATGATAATATGAGTTTTGAGGATAAAATAAAAAAACTACTTATTGAGATTCTTTTAGGTCGTTTTTATGATAAAAAAAAATCTGTAGATATGTATCCCAAAAGCAAACCTTTAGATACTAATTATACACTCCTAAAACCCTCTATGGAACAAAACCCTTATATACAGCAAAATCAACAAACACAACAAGGTAATGTGAATTCTCAACTCATTGGGATAGTATTTAATCATAAAGAGGAGTATTATCAAAAGCAAACAGTAGATTTTAATACCTCTTTAAAAGTTAATACACCTAATAAATCTTTTACTATTGATCTTTCAATCTCTTATTCACAAGAGCTATACGAAGCTCATAGTTCCAAACTAGTAGTTGGGGAAGAAGCTACAAAAGATCCATTGGTAATTAACTATGGTGAAGATATTAACCCATTTGAAAACATAAGTGAATTAAAATTTGAATTTGATTTAGATAAGGATGGAAGTACTGATTTAATACCTATGTTAAAACAAGGTTCTGGATATTTAGCATTAGATAAAAATGACAATGGTTTAATAGATGATGGAGCTGAATTATTTGGTACAGATTCTGGAAATGGATTCAAAGATTTGTCAAAATATGATAAAGATCATAATAATTGGATAGATGAGAATGATGAAGTTTTTCATAAATTAAAAATTTGGCAAAAAGATGATGCAGGTGGCAACAAGTTAGTCTCGCTAGTTGACCTCAATATTGGAGCTATCTATTTAGGAGATCTACAAAGTGGTTTTAAATACCAAAATGGTATTAATAATACTGAAGCTATACAAAAAAGTAATGGTATTTTTCTAAAAGAGGATGGAAGTGGCGTTGGAGTTGTAAGCTCTATAGACATAGTAATCTAAAGTATTTTATTTGGGAACAATACTTGCATAACAGTTAAACAAATTACAACAAGGAATTACAATGGCAACTGTTATTGAGTATATGAAAGAAAATGAGTTAGATTGGCAACCATCTTTTAGTGGTGAATTAAATGATGGACTTTATGGTTATAGAGGAGCTATGATAGTTGAAGAGGGAAAACAACTAAGCCCTGATAGAAAACTACCTCCAAAAATCCAAGCAAGACAAGTTATTATGATAAACGAAGGTGAAGCAATCAAATTTTTTGCTTGTGAATTAGAAAGTTTTAATGACTTTAAACCTATGTTTGAAAAATATAAACAATTTTTTAGCAAAGATGGATTAAACCTTTTATATGTAACAGATTTAGAAGGAAATGGTACATTTGAATACGAAGGTGTTAAATTTACAGCTTTTATGCTTGATGAAAGTTCTGTTTGGAATGAACTTTTAGAGTTAGCAGATTTAGAAAAATCAGATATGAAAGCTTTAAAGAAAAATGAAGAAAAAATTGAAAAACTCTATGAAGAGTTACTTGATGCTGATGTTGAAGAAGCTTCAAAATCATTTGATGATATGTGTCAACTAATAGGAAAAAGTTCAAAAGTACTTATGGGTGCTGTATAATCTTCACAAACAAATATCTAAAAAAAGTAAGCTTTATAAAGTTTACTTTTTTTATTAAATACAATAAAAAGACTTTTTTAAGACTTTTAAGCAATAAATTTCCTATTTTCTGATAGTATTTAGTATTTAAAAATTTGGACACTATTTGCAAACTACTAGTAATAAAACATCATATACTAAAATCACTGCTAAAATAATGGGAACAACTCTTATTATAACACTTATTATTGCCTATATTTATGGTGAATATCTTAAACAAGACTCAATCGAAAAACTATCGAAAGCAGATGCAAAACAAACAAGTATGTTTATTTTTGAATCTTTATATTCAGCTATGGCAAAAGGCTGGAATAAAGAAGAGTTAACACAAATTGTACATAGACTCAACCAAGTTAATAAAGATTTAAAAATAGATGTTTATCGTTCAAACATCGTTGTAAAAGACTTTGATGATTTTCAAAAAGATAAAATAGCAAGAGAAACAAATATAAATATACAAGAAGCGATGAAAGGTCAAGAGATTTTAAATATATTGGAAAATGAAAATATTGAATATTTCTATCCAATTATAGCGAAACAAGAGTGTTTAAAGTGTCACTTAAGTGCAAAAGAAAAAAATGTTCTTGGTGTTATAAACATAACATATCCTGTCATTGATTTAAAAGTATCGCTTAGTGAGATGATAAACTTTTTTATATATTTTATAATCATTTTCACTACACTATTATTTACAGTTCTTTTCTTTGAATTTAATAGACACCTACTCCAACCAATAAAAAACTTTGTGAAAGTTATACATACTATATCTAGTAGTCGTGATTTGACAAAAAGAATTGATATTATTGATGATGTTGAAGAGATAGGTTCAATGCAAACTGTTTTTAATACTATGTTAGATTCAATAGAGTTTCAATTTTATAACGATAATCTTACACTCCTTCCTAATAGAAGAAAACTTATAGAATCTCTTGATAATACCCAACATCGTGTATTAATGATAATTAACATTGACAAATTCCAAGAGATAAATGACCTTTATGGACATGTAGTTGGAGATGAAATATTAAAACAACTTGCTTTATTTTTAAAAGAAGAAATTGAAAAAGATACACTACTTTTTAAATTAAATTCAGATGAATATGCTATTTTATTTAATCAAAATTATGATTTAGATTATTTTACAACTTATTCAAATATATTACTTACTAATATAAGTAAAGAAAATTTCAATATTGATAATCTAAAAAATAGTATTTTTATAAATTGTACTATAGGTATAGCTCATGGAAATAATTCACTCCTAACAAATGCAGATATAGCACTAAAAATTGCTAAAAAAAGGAAACAACACTTTTTAATTTATGATCCATCAATGCAGGTTGAACATGAATATGAACAAAATTTTAAGTGGACAAAAAAAATCAAAGATGCCATAGAAAATGATAAAATCGTACCACTTTTCCAACCTATAGTAGATTGTAAAACCCTTAAAACAATAAAATATGAATCACTTATGAGAATGGTTGATGAAAATGGTGAATATATTGCTCCTGTTTATTTTCTAGAGCTTGCTAAGAAAAATAAACTTTATAGTGAACTTACAAAAATTATAATTAATAAAACTTTTGATATTTTTGAAAATCTAGACTATATAGTTTCAATTAACTTAAGTGTTGATGATATTTTAAACCAAGAGATTATTACATTAATTACACAAAGACTTTCACAAAGTGATATTGGGAATAAAATTGTTTTTGAGATTATTGAATCCGAAGGTATTGAAAATTTCAAGAGTGTTGTTGAGTTTATAAATGAGGTTAAACCATATGGCTGTAAGATATCTATAGATGATTTTGGTACAGGTTATTCAAACTTTGAGTATCTCATGAAACTTAAAGTTGATTATATCAAAATTGATGCTTCTATGATAAAAAATATAGATGTAAATAATGAATCAAAAATTATCACAGAAACAATAGTAGATTTTGCAAAAAAACTTAATATTAAAACAGTTGGAGAATTTGTCTACTCAAAAGAGGTTTTTGAAACAATTCAAGCAGTAGGTGTTGATTATGCACAGGGATACTATTTTGGGAAACCTGCGTTAATTAATCATGGATAAGTTTTTCCAATTTATCTCCACTTTAGCATAATCATCTTGGATATCTTCTGTGGAATATAAAGTGATAAGTTCCTCTTTAACTTCCACTTCATAAATATATTTTTCACCTTGATAAAGTTTATTTTTTATATATGCTTGATATCTTCCATCTTTTACAAAAGATATGTCATTTGGTCTTATACAATAAGTTTTACCCTCATTTACTATAAAACTAGCTATCCCAAAACTACTAGCTACTTCTTTTGATTTTGGATATTTATAAATATTTTGTGGTGTATCATACTGTATTATTTTCCCCTCTTCTAGATATATAATTTTATCACTCAATGCCATAGCTTCATTAGCATCGTGAGTAACAATAATTGCTGTTTTATGACTATTTTTAAGTATCTTTAAAAGTTGTTTTTGAATAGTAGATTTTATCATACTATCTATACTTGAAAATGGTTCATCAAGAAGTATCACTTGAGGATTTAATGCCATGGAACGCACCAATGCAATTCTTTGTTGTTGCCCACCAGATAATTCATGAGGATATCTTTTTTCTAGACCTTCTAAATCTACTAACTTCAAAAGTCCACTTACAATTTTTTTCTTCTCCTCTAATACTTTGTTATCTATCCCAAAAGTAATATTATCAAAAATATTCATATGTGGGAAAAGAGCATAGTTTTGAAAAACAAACCCTATATTTCTTTTTTGTGGCTCAATGAAAGTATTTTTATCAAAAATGATTTTATTGCTTAAATTCATCATCCCACTATCACTTGTCTCAAATCCAGCAATAATATTTAATAATGTAGTTTTACCACTTCCACTTTTCCCTAAAAGTGATATAATTTTCCCTTTGTCAATATCTAAAGATATATTTTCTAATACTTTTGTGTTCTCAAAAGATTTTGATATATTTTGTAATGATAAAATATGTTTCATTTATAATTCCTAAGTATAAAAATAATTGGTATAATTGAGACTACAACTATACTCAAAGCATAGATAGAAGACTCTTGTACCATCTCAATGGAAGCTAGTTCGTAAGTTTTTGTTGCTAATGTATCATAGTTAAATGGTCGTAAAATCAATGTTGCTGGTAACTCTTTTAAAATATCGATAAACACTAAAATAAATCCAGCTACCACTCCTGTTTTAATTAATGGTAAATCTACTTTTAATAAAGTTTGTAAAAGTGACTTATTTAAACTTCTTGAAGCTTTATTTACCCCAAATCCTATTTTTTCAAATGAAGATTCAACACTATTAAGTCCAACAGCCAAAAATCTAGCTGTATAACCAAAACAAAGTATAATAAGTGTTCCTCCTAAAACTAATCCATCTATTTTAAAATGTTCTATAAAATAGTTATCAATAGAGGTACTTAAAATAATAATCCCTACTGCAATTACAGCACCAGGGATTGAATACCCTAAAGTTGCCACTTTTAAAAGATACTTCATATAACTATTATCAAATACTCTTGCACTATAGCCTAATAGTACAGCAATGCTCATAATAATAGTTGAAGAGATAAATGCTGCTATAAAACTATTTAAAACTGTAGTAATAAATTCATTTTGTAAAATAAGTGCATAGTGTTCAAAAGAATAAAACAGTACCCAAAGTATAGGTATTAAAAAACCTAAAATAAAAGGTATTAATAAAAACCCTATGATACTTATCTGCCCTATTTTTGTAGGTTTAATTTTTTTTATAGGTGTTGGAGCTGATTCTATTTTGTATTTTGCATTACCTCTGTTAAGTTTTTCTACTATTAAAATAGTAAAAACCATCACCATAGCAATAGTTGAGATATACGCAGCACTATTTGGATCATTAAGCCCAAACCAAGCAGTAAACACAGCAGTACTTAGAGTATCTACTCCATAGTATTTCACTAAACCGTACTCACTAATAGTTTCCATCATCACTAAAGATAATGCCCCTATAATTGCAGGTCGAGATAGTGGTAATATCACCCTATAAAATATTTTTAATCTATTTGCACCCAAAGATAATGCAGGGTTTAATAAAAAACTAGAGTTTTTTGAAAAAGAGGATTTTACAATAAGATAGATGTAAGGATACAAAGCTAAAGATAATATCACTATAACTGAGTTCATATTTAATATATCAAAATAATGTTTCCCACCCATATCCATAAAAAATAGATGGACAACTCCATAAAAACCAAAAATATCAGAATATATAAATCCCAAAATATAAGAAGGTACTAAAAAAGGTAATACTAATACAATACCAAAAAACTTTGAGAACTTAAAATCATAGAAAGTAACAAAATATGCACTTCCTACTCCAAAAATTAAAGCTAATAAAGATACAGCAATTAACAAAATAATTGTATTAATAATATAATCATTCAGAACTGTTTCTTTTAAATGTACAAGTGTATCGCTTTGTGTTCCTAAAGCATTGATAACAATTAATATAATTGGCGCTACTAAAATTAGTGTAATAAAGGTTGAAAGATTTATCCAATTTGATGAGAAATTTATTAATTTTTTCACTCTATTTCCAATGAACCTCATTAAATATTCTTACGGCTCTTTCATTATAAACCCCTAACTCATCAAGAGCTAAACTGTCTTCTTTAAATGTTCCCCAAGCCTTTATTACTTTCGCTGGTTCTACATTTTTATTAATAGGATATTCATAGTTTGCTTGAGCAAACATACTTTGAGCTTCATTTGACACTAAAAATTCTATAAGTTTTACAGCATTTTCTTTGTTTTGACTATATTTTACAACCCCTGCACCTGAAATATTTACATGTGTTCCATTCGTTTTTTGATTTGGAAAAACTATACCCATCTTTTTCCCAACGGCAACTTCACTAAATTTTCTTGAACTTAATAGTTTCCCTAAATAATAAGTATTCACAACAGCCACATCACCCAAACCAGCAGCTACAGCTTTCATTTGGTCTATATCATTTCCTCTTGGATTTCGTGCAAAATTATCAACCATACCTTGTGCCCATTGTTTTGCTTTTTCTTTCCCGAAGTTTGCAATCATGGAAGCTAAGAGAGATTGATTGTATATATTACTTGAATTTCTCATCAATACCTTACCTTTAAATTCAGGCTTAGTAAGGCTATCGTAAGTTGTAATAGTTGAGGGGTCTACATTATCAATATTATAAACAATAACTCTTGCTCTTTTTGTTAAAGCAAACCAATATCCATCTTTGTGTCGTAAGTTTTTTGGTACAATCTTTTCTAATATTTTAGAATCTACTTTTTGCAGTAAACCTTTACTTTGAGCTAAATAAAGTCGGGCTACATCAGATGTGATTAGTATATCAGCTGGTGAATTTTTCCCTTCACTTTCAAGTCTTTTGATAAGTTCATTTGCTGTTGCTTTTACAATATTTACTTTAATACCTGTTTTTTTCTCAAACATTTTGTAAAGTTGCTTATCAGTATCGTAGTGTCGATGTGAGTATATATTCACCTCTTGTGTATTTGCAAATAAAATATTTGTCATCAAAAGTGATAAAATCAAATTTTTGAACATTGTTATTCCTTATATTAATAATCATTATTAAAATAATACTGGATAAATTATTAGATATAGCTTATATATGATAATGATTATCATATTAATTGAGTTTTGTTAATTCATAAGATGTTCAAGTAAAATATTTAATCCTATTGCTATAAGGACAACTCCTCCTAGTTTTTCCGCTTTATCCTCTAAAACACTAGCTCCTCTTGTTCCCGCATATACTCCAATAAAACTAAAAACAAATGTAATAATAGCAATAAGAAACATTGATATAAAAGGATTTAAACTCATTAAATCCAAAGTAAACCCAGCTGCCATAGCATCAATACTTGTAGCAATCGCGAGTAATAATAACACTTTATTAGTTGTAGAACTTATCTCATCTTCAGTGTTTTCACCAAAACTATCATAAAGCATTTTTCCACCTATTAAACTTAAAAGTAAAAATGCAATCCAATGATCTACAGATTCTATAAAACTTCCTAAACCTATACTTGCAAGATATCCAAAAAGTGGCATAATACCTTGAAATACACCAAATAACAAAGCAACTCGTAAAGCCAAATATTTATCAAATGATTTTGCTTTTACCCCAATACCAATTGAAACTGCAAAGGCATCCATACTAAGAGCCAAAGATAATAAAAGAACTTCAGTCATCTATGCTTTCCTTATCATTCTATTAGTCTATTTTTTACTACACTCTTCACAAATACCATATAAATACATAGTATGATTTAAAAGTTTAAAATTATTCTCTTTTGCAATTTTTTCTTGCTCTTTCTCAATTTTATCACTTACAAACTCTACTATTTTATTACATTTTGTACATATCAAATGATCATGATGTTCTTTGAAGTTTGTCTCAAATTTTCTTGTATTTTTATCAAGTGAGATAGAAGAGATAAGATTTGATTCTTCTAAAAAAGCTAATGCTCTATATACTGTAGCTATCCCTATTTTTTCATCTGGATATTTTTGTATTATCAAATTATAAATATCTTCTGCACTTAAATGTTTTTCACAATTTAAAATAGTTTCAAATATAACTTCTCTTTGTTTTGTATATTTTAAACCCTTCTCTTTTATAATTTGTTTTAATTTATCAATTATCTTTGTATTATTCACTATATTATTCCTTCCATTTACACTCTAGTTAGAGAAAATTTACTTATCATTATTATAACATAATTTTTTTAAAGTAGTTATTGATAATTATTATCAATATTAAGAAACCTTTAAGTTAACTTTGTTTACTATTCTATATTGATAATGATTATTAATATAAGGAGCTGATATGTCAGATATAAAACTAAAGTTAAAAATAGACCGACTTGTATTGCAATCAGGTTTTACAAAAAAAGAAACTATGTTGTGTCCTTTGATGAAAATTGTTCAAATGAGACATAAAGATGTTGATAAACAACAAGCATTTCGAGTAACAAAACTCGTTTTGGAAGGACAGTAATATGTGTGCTCTAATAATAGGTGGCGATAAGGTAACAACTTTAAGTAATGTTCTTAAAGGTTTGGGTGTAACAAAAATCAATCATTGGGATGCAAGAAATAAATCAAGTGCTTGTAAGAAATCAATTCCTCAAGATACAGAGTGTGTAGTGATGCTTACTTCATATTTAAATCATAATGCTATGAAACATTTTAAAAGTGAAGCAAAAAAAAGAGATTTACCTGTGATTTGTTCAAAGCAAAGTGCCAGCTGTTTGTATCAAGAATATGTAAAAATCATGGGGATAACTGACTGTAAAGATTGTTATGCAAATACAGAGTGTAAGAAAAAAAATGGATAATATTTTTTTAATTCTCATCACTATAGGTGCATTATATTTTTTATACAAAAAAATATTCAAAACAAATGGGTGCGATGGTGAGTGTAATTGTGGGAAAAAATAAAATCATAGAGATAAAAAACTTAAACCACAGTTATGGTACTCATACTATATATCAAGACTTAAATCTAGATGTATATAAAGGTAGTATTTTTGGTTTACTAGGAAAAAATGGAGTAGGAAAATCAACTTTAATAAATATTCTCATGGGTTATTTACAACCTACAAGTGGAGAGTGTTTAATCTTTGGTGAACCCTCACATGATCTTTCTTCTAGAATAAAGGAACAAATTGCCCTACTCCATGAAGGTTTTATCGCTTATGATTATATGACTATTTCACAAATTGAAAGATTTTTTTCAGCTTTTTATTTAAAATGGGATAGAAAAGTTTTTTTTGATTTGGTTGATTTAATGAGTTTAGAGTATTCACAAAAAGTCAATTCTTTATCTTTTGGACAAAAATCACAAGTTGTTTTAGGGTGCTTGTTTGCACAAAATGCACAACTTCTGATTTTAGATGATTATTCTATGGGATTAGATGCAGGATATAGAAGACTTTTTGTGGATTATTTAAAAGATTATATAAAAGACACAGATAAAACTGTACTTATAACATCACATGTTATGAATGACTTAGAAAACTTGATAGATGATATGGTAATAGTACAAAAAGGTGGAATAATCCATAAAGACACTATGGGAAATTTCAACAAAGACGCTACAACAACTTTTGAAGATAAGTTCTTAGAGTTTGTAGGTAAATATTAAACAAAGGAAAAACATGAGTATAAATGAATGCAATAGACTACTTGGAATTTACAGTTCTAATGAAGACAATCAAGAAAATTTTTTTAATTTTGTATATGAAAAAATAGCAAGAGACACAAAAAATAGATATGTAACAAAAAATAGTGATAGTATAGATATAACACCATTTCATAGCTCCCCTGTAAGAGTTATCCCTATTCACAAAGAGATAGATATAAAAAACCTTAATATAACACAGGAGATACAAAGAGCAAAAGAGATAATTCTTAATAATAATATTCCACAAATATATCTTGTATATCCAAAACATGATAACTTTACTAAACATATTCAAGTAAAACTACAAGAGTTAGATACCTGTAGTGAAGAGTATATTATAAAAGTAATACCTTATTCACTCAATTCAATTTTAAGAACAAAAAGGAGATGCAATGGCAACAGCAATATTTTATGCAAGTAGTACAGGAAACACTTCAGGAGTAGCCAAAGATATAGCAAAAACTTTAGGAAGTGTAGAAACATTTGATATAGCTTCAAGTGGTGTAGAAAAAATAAAAGAATATGACAAAATTATATTAGGAAGTTCCACTTGGGGAGAAGGTGATTTACAAGATGACTGGGAAGAGCTTTGGGATGATTTTTCTGAAATAGATTTTTCTGGAAAAATAGTGGCACTATTTGGATTAGGTGATCAAGATGGTTACCCTGATAACTATGTTGATGCAATGGGACTTATATATGAAAAAGTTATTGAAAATGGGGCAAAAGTAGTGGGACTTTGGGATGTAACTGATGAATATTTTCATGATGAATCACACGCTATTAAAGATGGTAGCTTTGTAGGACTTGCTCTTGATGATGATAATCAAAATGAACTTACCCAAGAAAGAGTTACAGCATGGTGTGAGCAAATTAGAAGCGAGATTTTATAAAAGGATACACAATGGGACAAAAAACAATTGATGAGATAAACAATTTTACAACTTTTAAATTTGACGAAAATACCAATAGAGTTGTAAATATGAGATTTCAAGAAGAAACAAATATAGATGAGTTTTTAAATATACAAAATATACTCGATAAAGACAAAGTTTTGTATAAATTTGATAAAAATTTTGACATACAAGTTATTTCATAAAAATTTCACTATGAAAAAAGAGATTGAAAAATACTTTATTATTGACGAATTTGAAGATGGTTGGGGACTGGATGAACTCTATCATGAGGAACTCTTATATGATTATTGTCAAGAAGTTTTATTTATTCCCGATGAGTTTATAGAAGAACTTTCTATGAAAAGTTTTGGATTGGAGATTATTCTATGTAATCTTGGTTTTGAAGACACTTATGAAGATTGGTATATTAGTCTTCATAGATTATCAAACGCACTCAATAAACGCTACAGTGCATAACTACAAAATAATCAATAAACTATCTCTAATAGTTTATTGATTTATATTTTTAAAAAAGTCTTGAAATTATTAAATATCTTAAAATACAAAATAAAACTTTGGCATAGGTTTACCTTGTAAGATTTCAAGACTTCTTTAAGAATATAGAAAAAAGGAGATACATGTTTCAGCAGATTATCAAAAAAGAGTGGTTAAAACTAAAGTTTTATTTTTTCATATTGCTCTTTATTATTGTAGTAAATTTATTTTATTTTGGATTTAATATAAATTTTTCTTTTGAAACAATTGAGCCTGAATCTATGATGTGGTATAAATTTGCACATCTTGAAGATAAACCATATTTTTATCTTTCATACTTTTTTATTATCATTGGAATTGTAATTGCATTTGCACAATTTTTACCTGAAAAAATACAAAATAGAATAAAAATCATGGTTCATTTACCTTTAGAGATGAAAGAGAGTCTATCTTACCATCTTCTTATTGGAAGTTTAATTGTTGGAATACTTTCTACAATCTTTTCTATATGTTTACTATTTATTCTTTTGAACTATTATCCTGATCTTATAGTTCAAATTGCATTTAAAGATACTATTGCATATAGTTTTGCAGCTATTGTTGTTTATATAGGATTTGCATCTGCCATTATAGAAAAAAACTTATCATTATCTTTTTTTAAACTTTTTTTTACTTTATTATTTATTAGTTCTTTTTTTAAAAATGAATACTATATCTATGACACACTTTGGTTAGCTATTTTTATTGTAATGTTCTTTCTTACACTTGATAGTTTTTATAGTATCAAACAACAAAGACTATCTTCTACTTTTTATAAAATCTCTCTTTTTATTGTATTGATTAGTATGCTTATTATTACTTTTCAACAGTATAAAAAGAATTATTCACATGAATTTAATAAGTATTATATCTTCTATTCAAATATTCTTAATGATTTTGTTTATCAAAAAAACTTTGGAGAACACCAGTTTGAATATGGTATAAAAGATAAAATAAGTTTTAATAGAATCACTTATGAATCATACCTTCCATTTGTTTATTGGAAAAATTTGGATATTCAAAATAAGTTACCTATTGTAATAAATAGTAGAACATATGATAAAAAAATTATCAAAAACTCAAGATTAAGTTTTAGTTATAACTCTAAACTATTAGAACCGTTGGAGGCAAAACTCTATCCATTATTCAATCCACAAAGCGATAAAGGGTCTATATCTTTTCCTGAAGAGATGTTTACAATAAACGCCAAAAGTGCCCTTGTATATGATTATGATAATGGTATATCAAATGAGTTGAGCGATCAATTAAACAGCCTATTAAAAATACAAAACTTCAATTACCCTGCCTTAAATATATGGGGGAAAGCTACAAATATGAAACCTTATGATAAAGGTTATTTAATACTAGATAGTAAACAAAATCTATTTAATCTCAAACGGTATAATAATAAATTTGAAGTTTCAAAAGTACAATATCCCAAAGATATATCTTTAGCATTTATGAGATTATCAGAAAATAAACAACGAATCCTTTCTG
>Ga0209345_10003867_pt1 | contig 14981 bp, 12 predicted proteins | sample Cruoilmetagenom7_FD_187294 | JGI IMG/M metagenome (GOLD analysis project Ga0209345, IMG submission 187294) | Oil polluted marine microbial communities from Coal Oil Point, Santa Barbara, California, USA - Sample 7 (SPAdes) (version 2) | ecosystem: Environmental > Aquatic > Marine > Oil seeps ... | reverse complement strand
AAACAGGACTCAGTAACAAGAAGTGGGACAAGGCCATAAAAGGACTGACCAAAAACAAACTTGCCAGGGTGGAAAAAACCGATGCAGGTCTTTTTGTTTCGCTGGTATAAAGTACAAAGTATTTTGACAATTGATCTAATTGGCCTCAACCTTCCGGTTGGGGCTTTTTTTTGTCACTGGTTTGTCACTGATGTATCCAAATCAGATAAGCTAATTCCACAACCACATCCTGGGCTTGTGCAAATATAGCTGTCTGCTATACTGTGCGAACAAAAGGTCATTTGATCTGTTTTTGTCAACGTGGTGTCACTGATCTGTGTTGGGGTCGGGGAAATAAACACATCATAGTGAACATAGACCCTTATTAGCCTTCATTATTACCAACCAACGAAGCAATGATAAAATTCTTTAGAAAAATTAGACAACAATTACTGACCGAAAATAAAGTCGGTAAATATCTGCTTTATGCGATTGGCGAAATAATACTTGTCGTCATTGGCATTTTAATAGCGTTAAGCATCAATAATTGGAATGAACTTAAAAAACGAGATTTGTCGGAAATAGTGGTTTTGAAAGAACTGAAGAAAAACCTAATCGATGACATTAATGATATGGATGGAAATATTGATTTGCATAAAAAAGCGATAGTGTCATCGCAAATCATCTCAAATGTCATAGAGAATCATTTACCATATCACGACTCATTAGATAAACATTTTTCGCGTATATATATCGTTCCCAACTTTCTGGAAACAAGAGTAGCCTATCATAATATAAAAAATGCTGGGACTAGCTTAATAAAAAATGATTCATTACGTGATCAAATCATTGATTTATATGAACGGCAATACGTTTTTCTGAAAACTTGGGTTGAAAGTGAAAATAGGCATTTCATTCAAGATCTTCATGGATTTTATCGTATCGAATTTAGCAGTTTAGATTTTTTTGGAAAATCACATCCAGTCAACTTTGAAAAATTAGTCGAGAATCAAGAATATATAAACTATGTCAATCATCAAATTTCTTTTTGTGAATTTACCTTGCGTTGGTATTACGATTGTAAAGAATCAGCTGAAAGAGTGATTGAATTAGTAAATCTAGAATTAGACGAATGAAATAAGCTAAATACAAAATAACGAAAGGCTAACAAAGGCTAAAACATCAGGCTGACTATCAGCTTGTTGAAAATTCAAAGCAATAAGAATCACCGCCAAATTAAAAATTTGGTTACAAGCAGCTTGGAAGGGTTTTGGTTATCAACGCCCGCTGTTTAGCCTGTCGTTGTCCCAAGTTTGTCCCAGCTCCTTTCCCATCCTACTGTATCCAAATCACTAAAATCTTATTAGCCCTCCTTCATCTCATGTTTCCCGCAAATGAAACCTGAGAACCGAGCCGCTGATGGCGGCGAGCTCACGAGCACCGAAGGTGCGAGTAACAAGGCTGTTGAGCTGAGCGAGGATGAAAAGGCAGTTTTGAACCTTCTAAAGAGCAACTCTCCCATCGAACTTAATGAGCTAAAAGCACAAACCGGGCTCAGTAACAAGAAGTGGGACAAGGCCATAAAGGGCCTAACTAAAAATAAACTCGCCAGGGTGGAGAAAACCGATGCAGGCCTTTTTGTTTCGCTGGTATAAAGTACTGAGTATTTAGAGAAATGATCTAAGTGGCCTCAACCTTCCGGTTACTCACAGCTTTCAGCTATTCGTGAGCTCGTCATCACTTCGTTCTTCCTCGGTTGGGGCGCTTTTTGTCACTTGTTTGTCATCTGGAATTCAATAATAGCTACCTATCCACTCACAAAAGTGTCAGGGTTGGCTCGGTCCGTCATCAAGGACATGAAAGAAATATTAGTCAATTCCTGGATATGTTTTCAACGCCAAACTAAGCATCTCCCTTCCCGTTTCAATTGCATTTGAGCGCCATGCTTCTGAACTTGGATAGTACAGCTCCCCCACCGACTTCACGACCTTTTGTTTTTGCGAATCGTTCTTATATCCATAATGAAATCCCTGGTTCTCATTCACCAGTATTTGAAGGGATTTTATCGATCCAAATGTTTTCTCTGCGTCAAACGTTCCCCATTCAAATACCATATAAAGATATTGTGCTTCAGAGCAAAGTTTGCTCAAGAATGCATCTGCAAAAGAACCTGAAACGGTATAAAAATCATCTGTGTCTCCCCAATTTATGGACTGGCCTTCAAATACAGCTTCTGTCTTCTTTTTTATCTCAGGGTCATCGATCGTGTTCGGGAAAAGATGAAGTACATTCCTGCTTCCAAAAGCAGTATGTAAATCAATTTCTAGGATGTTCTTATAAGATGAAAAATATTCTGGCAGAATCCTGCTGAGGGAATCAATTTGAGGCTCAAATTCAAACCCTCCGAAGAATAATCCTTCAGGATATTCATACTGACCCCCCACAATAGCCTGACGTGTAACACTCATTGAAGCTCGAATTGTACTGCTGATAGATCTTACTAAATATAAGCGACTTTTAAGATTGCTTGTAGATACATTACCCTTTGGATTAATTACACTGTTGAGCTTAGCATAGCTAGGATTCTTCGTTTCAAAAAGGTCATCATCAATTTCCGATCCACGATTAAGGTCCACATTATTTTCTGTTACCCTTCGATGATATTTAAATCCATAAGGATTTAACCCATGAATAATAAGAACTCCCATATCCGATAACAGATCCGGAGTTATCAGCTCTTTCATAAACATTTGCTGTACGGCGCTTCCTGTAAAAGCTTCACTTCCGTGTACTCCTGAGGATAATACCAAGAGTTTGTCGGAGTTTTGAGGAGAAGGCAGGTACAACATATCGATCGTAAGGTCATTATCGATTTTGCTGGGAACCCTGATTGAACGCAATTCAGACTGTTCAAACTGGCCGGCCAGGTTCGCCGCTTCATCCCTGAAAACCTGCCTGCATTTCTCATAGGATTCATGGAAATATACAAGGTTTGCTTCATCCACTGTAATCCCTTTATCGTCAGGAGAAAATCTATAGTAGGCGATGTGAATGCCTGCGAAAAGGACTAGTAGTAAGCCCAGCAGACTAAAAACAAAAATTCTCAGAAATTTTTTCATTGTCAGGATTTTATTATCTCACCATCAATTATGATTGATCATTTATGCAAAGTACGAAAATAAGAGAGTCTTATCTTGTTTGCCAGATGAAAAAGGAGGATCTGATTCAAACTAATAGGAATGCGCAATCTTCTATTAATGTCCCAAGTTTGTCCCAGCCCTCTCCCATCCTTTAAGCATCTCAATCAATACAAGCAACATACCCATCCCACATCTCATGTTTCCCGCAAATGAAACCTGAGAACCGAGCCGCTGATGGCGGCGACTAACGAGCACCGAAGGTGCGAGTAACAAGGCTGTTGAGCTGACCGAGGATGAAAAGGCGGTTCTCAATCTTCTGAAAGCCAACTCTCCAGTTGATTTGAATGACTTAAAGGCACAAACCGGGCTCAGCAACAAGAAGTGGGATAAGGCCATAAAAGGGCTAACAAAAAACAAACTTGCCAGGGTAGAAAAAACCGATGCAGGCTTGTTTGTTTCGCTGGTATAAATACAAAGTATTTCGAGAAATGATCTAAGTGGCCTCAACCTTCCTGGTTGGGGCTTTCTTTTTGTCACTCGGGTGTCACAACTTGACCAAGGCTTGACTTGTAATCCAGATTCCAGTAACTTATTGTACTTAAACAAAAATATTCATATCATGAGATTAAATAGAAAGCATTTGCTTATTGCCTCCGTAATCTGTACTATTTGTATCTTCTCCTATGCCCAGGAAACAGGTTCTTTTGCTGATAGCAGGGATGGACATGAATATAAGACCATCCAAATAGGGGATCAATGGTGGATGAGTGAAAACCTGGCATATCAAACCAATGATGGCTGTTTTATTTATGAAAATGTCGATAAATACCTGGAAACCTATGGCTACTTATACACATGGGAGACTGCCTTACAGGCATGTCCTGATGGTTGGCATTTGCCATCTGATGCTGAATTTGCAAAACTAGCAAGATATCTTGGGGGTGAAAGTGAAGCTGGGGGGAAAGTGAAAGAAACGGGTAATACACATTGGGATCAACCAAATACAGGTGCAACAAACTCAAGTGGCTTTACTGCTCTTCCAGCAGGATATATGGGAAGCGTGCCTTATAAGTATTTTGTGGGAAAGCAGGCTTATTTCTGGTCTTACGACGAAACCATAGAGGATACTGAAATTGCAAGAGCACTCGACCATAAAAAAAGTGATTTTACCCGCTATGTTTTTACACGGGAGACCGGACTTTCGGTTCGTTGCCTGAAGGATCAATGATCAATCACATCAGGTGTATATTCATTAACGGTTTTTCTGATCAGCCTGGGGCAAACGGGGGAAAGAAAATGACAAAACTATAAGCCTCGAGAAGCCCGGTGGAATCCACCTGGAAATGAAGTGCTACCGCAAGAAATACAAACTTGCCAGGGTGGAAGAGAATGATGAGGGGTTGATGGTTTCAGTGGTATAACATATTCAGAAAAATGTCCTGTGAAGCCTCAACCTAATTGTTGGGGCTTTTTTGTCACTGGGTTGTCATTGATGAACTCAGGCATTTGTGACTGGAATGAAATACAGAATTCAACCCCATTTGACTCATATACCATAAGGTGGTAAATTGCAGATAACCAACTGCAATTCTCGATGCCTTCAAGTTCCAACAAGCTTTCCCAATTCTGGCAAGAACTGAAACGTAGGAAGGTAATTCGTTTGATTACTGTTTATGCTGCAGCAGCTTTTGTGATCCTGGAACTACTATCCATAATTATTGAACCCTTAAGGCTCCCAGATTGGACTTTACAATTTGCTATTGTCTTCCTCTGCATTGGTTTAATTGTAGCAATAATCCTATCATGGAGTTACGATATACACCCTGAAGGAGGGATTGTAAAGACGGAGCCAGTTAACAAGGTAAAGGAGGAGAGGATCCCCTCATCATCCAACAGCTGGAGAATAGCCAGCTATATCAGTTTTGTGGTGATTGTTGCGTTAATTGTTCTCCATATCATACCCCGAAGTAACCGCTTAAAGGAAAATGAGATCCTCGACAAATCCATAGCAGTACTTCCGTTTATTAATGATAGCCCTGATCAGGAGAATGAATACTTTATCAACGGCACAATGGAAACCATCCTCAATAAGCTATGCAAGATTAGTGACCTGAAGGTTGTTTCAAGATCTTCTGTAGAGAAATACAGAGATACTGTGGTTCCTATTCCTGAAGTTGCAGAAAAGCTGGTTGTAAGCTACATCCTGGAGGGTAGCATGCAGAGGTATGGTGACAGAATAAGGTTGACCCTGCAATTGATTGATCGGAATGACAAGCATATATGGTCGGAGCAGTATGACAGGGAGATATTAGAAGTAGAAGAACTTCTAACACTACAGAGTAACATTGCCCAACTGGTTGCGAGAGAAATTGAAGCTGTAGTTACTCAGGAAGAGAAAGTACTTATTGAGAAGATCCCTACCAGAAGCCTGACCGCATATGATTTCTATCTGAAGGGGAACCAGGTGATATATGATGACATTATTACCTATAGAAGTTCGCACTACACGTATGGAAAAGAAGGATTTATTCGAGCCGAACATCTTTATCAGATGGCCCTGAATTATGATTCCACCTTTGCTCCTGCCTATGCTGGCTTGGGCAAGGTATATTTAATGAAATATTATTGGGAATTATATTTTACTGATGATTTTGAGGATTCAATTCTTGCAGTCACTGATATTGCCCTTTCCTATGACAACCAGCTGTCAGATGCATATGTCGTAAGAGGTGATTACTATCGTGAAAAGGGAAATGACCAGAAAGCCCTGAAAGCGTATCACGCTGCACTACTTTACACTCCCAATAATTGGCTTGCATATTATGGCTTGGGGCAAATAGGAGATGTGATTAATGCTCTGGAGAATCTTCAAAAAGCTGCAACTCTAAATCCAGGACCTGAATTACCGGCCCTGTTGAGATCAATAGGCCTTAATTATTCGATCATGGGATTTAATAATAAAGCATTCCAGTACGCTGAAGAGGCTTTTCAACTGGATGGCGATTCCATAGAGCACTACTTTCTAATACATTGGTATAACTTTTGTAATGGGGACCTTGATCTAGCAATTACAAACCTCGAAAAGGTATATTCAAGGGATTGTGATAACCTGAATACACTTATGTATTTAGGAATCTGGTTCTCAGTACTGGGCAATCATAAGCAAGCAATTGTTTACTTAAATGAATACCTGGATAAATTAAAAGCCGACCGTATTGAGCTTACTTCCAGCCAGCGCATCGGACATATACTCTGGAATAACGGATTTAAAGAAGATGCCAATTATTACTTTGACAAGCAGATTGAGTATTGCAAAAGCACTATTGAACTAGATAGGCCACGTGCACAACTTTCATACTTTGACCTTGCAGGTGTATATGCATTTCGTGGAGAAGTAGACAGGGCTCTTGAAAGCCTCAGGACATTCAGTGAATATCCATACATGCCTGTATATATGGTAGTATGGATTCATATTGATCCACTTCTCAACGGTCTCCGGGATAAACCAGAATTCCAGCAGATCGTCCGGGATGTGGAAGCAAAATACCAGTCAGAGCATGAAAGGGTCAGGCAGTGGCTGGAGAAGAATGCTATGCTGTGAAATCCCAATTCGTTCTTGAGCCTGAAATTGACCCAAGTTTGTCCCAGCCCCCACCTCGGCGCAAAGCGGAGATCGGCAATGCCAAGGCGAGCTCAAGAACCGACCTCAGGAGCCCACGACCAAAGGGAGTAAAACTGAAAGCCAATTCTCCCTTTGACCTGAACGAATTAGAAGGACAAACCGGGCTAAGTAACAAGAAGTGGGATAAGGCCATAAAAGGTCTCACCAAAAACAAGCTTGCGAAGGTGGAGAAAACCAACACGGGTTTCTTGGTTTCGCTAATATAGAGTACAAAGTTTTTAGAAAGCTGATCTAAGTGGCCTCAACCTTCTGGTTACTCACAGCTTTCAGCTGTTCGTGAGCTCGTCATCACTCCGCTCTTCCTCGGTTGGGGCATTTTTGTCACTAGCTTGTCACTGATGTCTCAGTCATTGTGATTTGGAATGAAACACTGACTCCCGGCTCTATTTGACTCATATACAATAAGGTGGTAAATTGCAGATAACCAACTGCAATTCTCGATGCCTTCAAGTCGCAATAAGCTTTCCAGATTCTGGCAGGAAATAAAACGCAGAAATGTTTCACGTGTCCTAGCTGTCTATATCGCGGTGGCTTTTATGATCCTGGAATTAGTGGACATTATTTCCGATCCTTTTGGACTGCCGGACTGGTCATTGAAGGTGGTATTTTTCATTTTCATCGCTGGACTGGTTCTGGTCGTCATACTCTCCTGGATTTACGACATACAACCTGAAGAAAGTATTGCTAAAACCGAATCATCGACAAATATCAAACTTGCAGAGAAACCAACAAGATCAATCAGTTGGAAGATCGCCAGCTATATCAGTTTTGTGGTAATTGTTGCATTGATTGTCCTGAATATTATAACTCGCACAAGCCAATCTAGTAAAAGAACAATCCTTGAAAAATCAATCGCTGTTCTACCTTTCCACAATCTTAGCAATGATTCTACCCAGGCCTGTTTTTGTGATGCCATCAGGGAGGAGATTCTTAATCATCTCGATAAGGTTGAAATCTTTTCTGTAAGATCAAGAACCTCATCTGACCAATACAGGAACACCGAAAAGACCAGTACTACTATTGGTGAGGAACTTAAGGTTAACTATTTATTAGAAGGAAGCATTGGATTTGAAGCAAATGAAATAAAAGTATGGGTACAATTGATAAACGCAAAAACAGATAAGCTTATATGGTCAGATGATTTTATTAGAGAAAAGGTGCAAATATTTTCTATTCAGAGTGATATTGCCAAATCAGTAGCTGCAGAGTTAAAAGTAAAATTGTCTCCTGAAGAGATAGAAAAGATTGAAAAAACACCCACAGAGGATACCGAGGCGTACCAGGCATACATGCGTGGCCGCTATTATGCTAATCAGCCGCACTTTATCCATGAAAACTATGATCGGGCCTTACAGAATTTTCAACTGGCAGTTGAGATTGACACAGGATTCGCTTTGGCCTATGGTGAATTGGCCATAACCCATGCTTTGTTCCACTACCTGAGATGGGATCTGTCTGAATCTCGCCTGGAGAAAGCTGATCAGGCTGCTTCGAAAGCATTGAAGTTTGGCCCTAATCTGCCGGAAGTTCACCTGGCCATGGGCTATTACTATCTATATGCCTACAGGGATCACAAACAACAAAAAGAACATTGGGATATTGCCGAAAAGGGATTGCCTAATAATGTTGAAATTATAAAAGCAAAAGCATATGACCTTCAAACCCAAGGCCGGTGGGAGGAAAACATAGAATTACTTGAGAGGGCTGCAATACTGAGTCCAAACGATGCTGATATCCATTCCGAACTGGGGATGGGTTTGTGGTTTTCTCATAGATATAGTGATGCTGAGCATGCTATCAACAGGGCCATTACAATTTCTCCAAATGAACAATGGCCCTACATCCTTAAGGCTTACAACATCTGGTCCTGGAAAGGTCCCAACAAACAGTCCCATGATGCACTTAAACATGTTGATATGGAAGATGATTGGTATCTTTTTTCATGGTACTGGCAGGAAGTTGGTGAAGGGAATTTTGAAGCGGCTCTGCAACTTTTGTCTGACCCTCTAATTTCTGACGGGGTTGACAATAAAATGTTTGCCAGACCAAAGCAGTTGTTTTCAGCTTTCATATATCAGCATCTTGATGATAATGAACTTGCGCAAAGAGATTATAAAACCGCAGCAATATTTCTGGAAAAGAAGGTAGGGGAGATTCCTGATGATCCCAGATATCATAATGCACTAGGACTCGCATATGCCGGTATCGGTCGAAGGGAGGAGGCGATAAAAGAAGTGACTAAAGCTCTAGAGCTTTTACCTTTGTCTGAAGATGCTGTTTATGGATTACCAGCTGCAATAGATCTAGCAATAGTCTACACCATGCTTGGTGAAAATGATCTTGCCTTTGATCAAATAGAATACCTCCTCTCAATTCCAAACTATATAACTATCGTATGGTTAGATTGGGATATTCGTTTTGCTCCCTTAAAAACTCACCCCAGGTATAAGGAATTACTTAAAAAATACCCTGTTCAACAATGATAGATGAATTTGATGCTTGAATTGTCTCATGTTTCCCACAAATGCAACCCGAGAACCAAGGCGAATCGGAGCAAAGTTGTTGCATGGCCTTATCACCGGTGCAAGAAGAACATCAAAAGCCAGCAAAAACTAATTTGATAGCTCTTCGACTTCTAAGGGGACGCCCTTTTCTTCATCACGAACCAATTTCAGGATATTATTCGGGCACTTATCAATACAAACTCCGCAACCCATACATTTTTCCCAATTAATTAGTATGTGTTCATTATTGAGTGAAAGAGCATTAAATGGACATACATCAATACAATTTCCACATGCCTGGCATAACTCAGTATCGGATTGTACGACATACCCTGATGAAGCAATCATAGGCTGTCCATATTTTACCATATTTTCAATTCCTCCGCAACAACATTTGCAGCAATTGCAAATACAGTAAAAACGATCCATCATGGCATCCTTAAACCAGGCCGAATGAAGATGTCCTCGTGAATGCTCTGCTTCTAGCAGCTCTAGCGCCTCAGTTTGAGTAAGCCGACGGCTCTCGGCTGGATGATGCTCAAGCATAAAATCTGCAAACGGATCACCAATAAATAAACACACCTGGGTGGGCAAACATGGATTTGGACGGGCATGCCGGCACCCGCATTCAAATGCGGTAATTTTTGGGGAAGCGTTTAAAACGATACTCCGTGCAATATTATGGGGAATAATCTGCTCTATTTCTTGAAGCGGAATGTCTTTATTGAGAGTAATTACTTTTGTTGCCTGCTCAGGCGTCAAAATCTTACTGTGATACCGATCTGTAATAAATTTACGGAGAAACTTGGGAGATGTAGGATTCGCCTTGATTAGAAACTTTAAATATTGTTTCTGGAACCGTTGGTATATATACCCATGAAAGGCGCTAAAATTAAAAAATCGTTTTAAACCAGCCATTTTGATGAAGCTCTTGGTAGTCGGTAACAACAATTTTCCACGCTCCCAAAAGACCCACAAAATTACTGCAGTTAACAAGATTCCCCCAACAATGATCAAGAGAGTTATTGGCATAAAAAACCCCTTCCATTATTAAGTGTAACTAAGAACAGTCAAATTACGAAAGTCAAGCACTCAAGTCAAGGATATGTGGATGTATTTCAGATACTAAAGGAATAGCTGTTGAAGCCGCTATCGGAAAGCTAAAATCCGAATAAACGCTGATTTCCCTGGATTTCAATTCCAAGTATCGGTTCAACTTATTGATGCATTTTATAATTATTCTCAAAAATCAACTAATCCTTCTCCCGAGAAAACCCATTACGGTGACAATGCTTACAAGCAGTATTCCAAAGGCTGCTGCGATAACAATACTTCTATAATCTACCGAGCGTTTAATTATAATGCCAGCAAAAGCCCAAACCACCGAAAGACCAACAAACGGATTGTCGATTCTCATTACTGCTAGCGAAACAATCAATGTACCAATGGCAATCATGATTATGGTCCATGCCTCATGGGAAATCCCCATTCCTCCCCAGCCTGTATTTACTAGTAAAGCTGTAACATTAGCTATTGTGGCAATGCAAATCCAACCCAGGTATATGCCAAATGCTGCTTTCAAAACTCCCATCGGTAAATCCCTGAGCTGTAGATTTATCATAATAAGTGAAATCAGCAAGCCAATCATTATCAATAATGATAATGGAAGTTTCTGGTAATGCCATGCTACGATCCATAAACCATTTAACACACAGGAAATAATAAATAACCAGCTTATTTTGATAGCCATTTCTTTTGATGCCGGTAAAAACTGCACCACACAATAAACGGCAAGCAACAAATATATTATTCCCCATATGGAGAATGTGATTCCCGAAGGAACAAAAAGGTTGGGATAAGCATCTGATAGCTGCCCGGTTGTTTTTCCATTAATGGGTAGCGAATTGGCAAGGTAATTCATATAAACCATTGCCCCGAAAAAAAGAAGCGCGATATAACGAAACATAAACCCTAAGCTTTGATTTCTACTAAATCTACATAATTTATTTTTCAATTTGGCTCGTATACACCACTAAGCTAACTTGCAGCTTTTAATCCAAGCATTAATGCCTACTCCCCCCCATAAACAATACAGATTCTGGCATGAGCTGAAGTATTAGAAATCTATATCGACAAAAACGGCACAAAGTGGGCAGCTACCTCCAAAGGTTTACTTGTTTTCAAGAACTCAATATGGCATCCCGTCGAAAATACCCATGTATCCGAAAAATCTGTTAACGACATTGCAATTGAACAAAGTAATAACGGACCTGAACTCTGGCTTGCCACATCCGATGGGATAAGTGTTGCTGGTTACGAGATTGACGAGGTGATAAGTGCAACAACATATTCTGGTGGAGAAATTGGATTTACTTTTAACTCCAGTCAATCTGTATCGGCTGACAAGAACCAAACCCTGTGGATTGGTAGTGCTGATGAAATAACAATTTTTAAAGGGAATATTTGGTACACCCCTGTAGCTGCAGTAGATACCATTACAACAATTGCCAATGATAACAGGGGTATCAACTTTGTAGGCACCAAAAATAGTGGTGTAGAAATATTTACGCTAAGTGTAGATGCTATTAGCAGCGCAACAGTTTGGACAAAGAACTGGTCATCATTGAAGTCTGATGCAATAAATCACATACTGATTGTTAATGATACCTGTCAATGGTATTCAACAAATAAGGGAGTAGCTTTCCATCAAGGATATAGTTTTAAAAATCCGGATGACCGGGAAAACTACACAACAGTGGAGGGTTTATTATGTGATACTGTTCTCTGTTCCGCACGCGACCTTAACGGTGCTATGTGGTTTGGAACTCCAAAAGGGATTTCAGTTTACGATAAAATCAAAGATAACTGGACTTCATACACTTCCTCCAACGGTCTGATAAATAGCAAGGTTAATACCATAGCCATTGATATCGACGGAAGTGTTTGGATTGGAATCCCGAAGGGTATCTCGAAATTTGATGGAGTAATATTTATTAATTATGAGTTGACAAACGCACCATAATCCAAAATTGGTAGAATTTGGCCAGCTTAGAGCCATAGTATCTATTGATGCTCTGAAATCTCAGTAATCGCCTGCAGTTCAAGCTTCCTGAACTCAACTTCTGAACCTTCTGCCTGTAAGGCTACCTGTCCCCTGTCTGCTGTGCAGTCCTTACCATGGTTCACCAGATCTCCGTTTACCCAAACCTTTAGCTCATTACCCATCGCTTCAATAAGCATGGTATTCCACTCACCAACCTCATTTTCAGAACTGTCCGTCAGGTTTTTGATATTCCGGCCTTTCCCTTCAGTGATTCCCCAGTTTTCTTTCGGGCCTCGACGGCTTTCCATGTCAGGGACTGTAATATCCTCCACAATACACCAGAAATCCCCTGCATGTCCGTGTTGCATCTGTACCTCCAGGGATTTTGGGAACATGCTGTAAAGGGCACGGGGCGTACTTGCATGGACCAATACACCACAATTTCCGGGAGTTCCTGCAAAACGGTATTCAACCTTCAGGCGATAGTTCTGGAAGGTCTCGTCTGTAATTAAATGCCCACCTGGGGTGCCCAGGCTTACCAGCATTCCATTCCTGACTATGAAGGGATTGAGTGTATCCGGATTTGAATCCATGGCCGGGATGTCGATGTGCCATCCGGATAAATCTGATCCGTTGAAAAGGCTCTGCGGCTTTTGTCCTGAATCTGCGCAGGAAAAGAACGACACAGCAACTACAAGAATAATTAGTCTGGATTTCATACTAGTGGACTTTGATTGGTACGTAATAAGCAATTCACTGCTGCAATTTACAGATTTCTTTAGTTTAATCAGAAATTCAGTCGGGGATTCGAGTCTGATGGGCGGATCAATAATTCGTATTAGAATCTTATACCTCAACCCTCAGCCTGGGACCTCTTTTTTGTCACCGGCTTGTCATTGATGTTCTCAATGAATGATTTCGCTGGCTTAGCTGATTATGCTCTGTAAAACCTTGGGAATTAAAAATCCAGCAAATAGCCGAAAACATAATCCTTTATTACTGGATATAGATGACGTGTGGATGTCGTTTTTTAAATGGGAATTTCGTCATATTTTTGTTAGTACGATTCAAATGAACATTGGTATAGTCATAAAAGAAGTAAGAAAACAGAAGGGAGTAACCCAGCTGGATTTATCTGAACAGTCAAATCTTTCGGAAAGAACCATTCAGAGAATTGAAAATAATGAGACTGAGGCCAGTCACTATTCACTGAAGAGCATTGGAGAGATTCTTGGAATCGATTTACAGGAGATTAGAAACAAAAACTCAATGATGTTCACAAGCAAGATTGGAATTAAGATTGGAAAAGATTGAGTCACACTTATCATCGATCGCGAGGACTCGTAGTATGCAGCTAAGAAATAGGAAAATTGGATGAATTTGCGTTGGAATAATTGTTACCGTGTTTATAATTTTTGAGGGTCTAGTTGCACTTGGCGTAATCGGTTGAACTAAACTGGACCTGAATAATACAAAAATCAAAACCCGGCAACCTCCCCCAGGAAATGATGGGCTAGCGCAGGAAGAACAAGCTGGAGATCGGCACCGTGATCAATACCATCAGCACCCGGAGGTCCTTCACATGCAAAAAGACCAACAAAGTTTGCTCAATACTTGAGATTTGAAATTGATTTACTGTAAGGAAATCTGAAGATCTTCGACAGATAATACATGATCACAAATCCTTACGGCACAAGATGAGAATTCGGGATAGACTTGTAATAATTCTTTTGACCACTTTTTTCTTCCTCAATGGCCGATTGGAGCCTGTCCATTCCCAAACCTGCTGCTCTGGAGGAGTTCCCCTTTCTGGAAATATTGGCTTCACGGGTGCGGGGACTGGAACCCTCCAGATGGAATTGAGTTATGATCTGAATTACCTCAACCTGCTGAAAAGTGGATCAGAACGGATCGTGGAGGACTCCAGAACACGACTGACTCAGTCTATGTTGTATAAAGCAGGCTACAGCATCACCGATTACCTGGCAGTAGACGCCCTTTTTTCATACGTATTTCAAAGCAGGCGAATTCAGTTTCAGGAAACCACAAGTATAGCTGAAACGAATGGTGCAGGTGATGCGTTGTTAATGCTCAAACTGGTTCTTTCAGGAGTAGTTAATGAAGCCATGGATCTACAGATCGGTGCAGGGCCTAAAATTCCCCTGGGAAAAAGTGATCTGACAGATGAAAGAGGAATTACCTACAACGCAGATATGCAGCCGGGTTCCGGGTCCTGGGATTTGCTGACCTGGGCCTATGGAGCGTGGCAGCCGAAGTTTCGTCCAAGTAGCCTTGTTTCTGCAAGGATCGTGACCCGCCTGAATGGTGTCAACAATAAATATCTTGGCGCAGGAAGCTACCGGTTCGGTAATAGTATTCAAGCCTATCTGGGTTACGGTGATCAGTTTATTTTAGGCAAGCTTTTGCTTAGTCCATCCTTGCAGGGGAAGTATCGTCATGTAAGGGAGGATCGCATCGCAGGAGAAGAATTACTCAATACCGGGGGACAATGGTTGTACCTGGTCCCGGGTCTGAGCTGGCATATCCATCCAAAACTCCTTCTGAACCTCTCTCCTGAGATTCCCATGTACAGCCGGGTCAATGGGATCCAATTATCTCCAACCTTCAGGTTC
>Ga0209345_10003866_pt1 | contig 14982 bp, 12 predicted proteins | sample Cruoilmetagenom7_FD_187294 | JGI IMG/M metagenome (GOLD analysis project Ga0209345, IMG submission 187294) | Oil polluted marine microbial communities from Coal Oil Point, Santa Barbara, California, USA - Sample 7 (SPAdes) (version 2) | ecosystem: Environmental > Aquatic > Marine > Oil seeps ... | reverse complement strand
AAAATTAAGTATAAAAGAAGCAATACCTACTTTTGTAATTGAACATCTTCTCCCTGTTATGAAAATTGGTTTTTTAAAAGATAATATTAGTTTTATGAATAGTGTAAATGAAGATAAGAATATAACGATTAGAATCAATAATCTACAAGTAGAAAAAGCTGGTTTTGATTTAAAAAGTTCTATCAGTAAAACTTTTCAAAAATTAGGAATTTCTTTTTATCAAGATGAGCAGATACCAATAATTTTCCATACTCCATTAAGAAATAAAAAGAAAATTTTGCAAAACAAATGGTATAAAAATGGAAGGTTGATTTTTCAAGATAAAGCTTCCGTAGCTGTGATTCAATCATTATCTCCTCAACCTAATGAATTGATTTTTGATATGTGTGCCGCCCCAGGAATTAAAACCAGTTTAATTGCTCAATATTCTACTAATCAAGCACGTATTATAAGTAATGATTTTAATAAATCAAGATTGACCCAAGCTATTAAAATATTCTCGAAGTTATATGTTTCAAATGTATTTTTAATAAATGCTGATGGCATTAAATTTCCAATACGATCAAAAGATTTATTCGATAAAATTTTAATTGACGCGCCTTGCACTGGAAGTGGGACGTTTTCTACGAACCCCGAGCTTAAATGGCGGCAAAATGAAAGATTTCTACATCAAAATGTTGTGCTCCAAGAAAAATTGCTTAACAGTGCTCTTAAATTGTTAAAACCTTCCGGTATTCTCGTTTATTCTACTTGTAGTCTTTTCCCTGAGGAAGGCGAAATGCAAGTGTTAAAAATATTAGACAATTTTAAACCTATGGAGCTTCCAAAATGGTTTTCTCCTAGCTATAAAATTAAAAACCGACAAATTCCTGGTACAGGAAGATTATTTCCTGCAAAACATCAAACTAAAGGCTTTTTTATAGGAAAATTCAAAAAAAAGTAATTATTATAATACTTAAGCAACTTTTTTTAAAGGTGGATTTAAAACGACTAAGTCAAAATTTTGGACCGTGGGGCAGATTGACGCTACGGGAGTTAAAGGGCCACACGAAAAGGAGTTTGAAGATATAAGCAATTCAAATTACTCATTTTTCACGGATATTAATACGATTAAGCTTAAGAAGATAATAACAGAGGATATTGGAGGCAAAATAGAAAATATCGGATTTGACGAAGATTGGACGATTAGTTTAGAAATGTTTCCCGAAGTAATTATTCATTTAGCTTACTCTTATTTTGGAAATGAATTTGGGGATGGTCTTACGGCCGAATTTAAGTGTTTTTTTTCGGGAGAGCGAGTAACCTTAGTACCAGGTGAAGACAGCATAACTTACGTTGATATTATTTTTAATTTTATGAAAAGAATGATAAAAAATAAAGAACCCTTTGAAAAATCTTACGATAAAAAAACTGAACTAATGCAAAAGGTATTAATCCAACGAAAAGAGCCCTTTAGTTTATTGAAAGACGAGGATCAGAAAGATTTAGCATCTTTTTTAGGAGCAGAAGTCTGGAAAACGGGTAAGGAATTGCGAATCAAAAAAGAAGTTTTTCCAGATATTTTTATAGAATTAGTTTATGATAATCAAGAGGGGTTAGATATTTTCTATTCTGGTAAGGCACTGCATAAAAAAATCGGAAGTTATCACATGGAATTAGTAGGAATTTTCTTAATTAATCATGTGCTACGTTATATTACACTTAATAATCTCGAAAAGCAGTTACCTGACATTTGTTATATTATGTTTTCTAGGATGTTTACTAAAGAAAAGGAATGGGAACATAGGAGAACTTAAGAAATAAAAAAAATATTAGATAGTTGTCCATAATATAGTTCTACCTTGCTTACGAGCACGTTTTATTTTTTTAGAGCTTTCTAAACCAGACATTACCTTCCAGATTTGACTATTGCTCAATTTGAAATACCTTCTTAGCTCTGGGGTTGACATTTCTACTCCACTCAATAAATTTACAATTAATCTTTTAATTTCTTCAATTGTATCCTCACTAGATTCAATCGGTGTACCGTTTTCATCTTCCAAAAGATCCATTTCATAAACAATCCTTGAAGCAACTTTATTAAGGTGTTTGATGTTGTTATCAATACCACGAGGTTTCATGAACAAACAGGTTAATTCTAAATCTTTTGGAAACGCAACAATGTAAAAGTTATCGTACAAAATAGCTCGTGGTTTTTTTCCTGCATTACCTCCTCGAAATGCTAGATAAAAATTCATAGCGAAATCTTCAAGGTTCATTAAATTGGTAGGTGCGCCATATTCTTTTTTCCACTTGAGAAAAGGACCGTCTATCATATCAAAACCTATTAAAGCCGCACCAAAAAGCTCTTTTTCGTTAAAGTTCAATTTCTTTTAATCTCCTCCTTATTGCGATTTGGTTCAATTCTTTTCTAATAATATCCATTAATTTAATTCTATTATTGGGATTAATAGCCGTAAATCCATATGTCTTAACTCGAAGAATATCTTCTACGCGATTAGGACTCATGCGACCATCGCTTTTTTGCAAATCTTGTTTGTTTGCTATTGCTATGATTGGGCATTCTTTACCGACAAAATGCGTAGCGTAATTAATTAATTCTCGAGAATTTAAAACATTACGCGGAGTCGAATCAGATACGATAAAGATTACATCTGAACCTAAAAGATAATCTTTTGAATAAGCCTTAAAGTACGACCTTTGCCCCCCCATATCCCACACTTTAAGATAATAATCGTCTAATTTAACCGTTTTTAAATCAAATCCATGGGTAGGCAAATATAATCGATCAATCGAATCCTTAGAAAGAAGCTTTAACATAGTTGTTTTGCCTACCGCAGGTGATCCTATGAATGTAACCTTCATCAAATTTTTTATTTCTGAACTCAACATTTCTTAAATCATTACGAAAAGAATATATTTAATAAAAAAAAAAGAGCAAATAAATTACATATATCTGTATAATATCGGCATATTATGATTTTATCTTAAAAAAATCAGAATTGTAATAAATCCAAAAATTTAGAGCTAAAAAATAACTCCAAAATTAATATTATAAAAGAACAGGAGGAGAATTATTGAAAAGAGAGTTGGAATAATTAGACTGTATGTAAAAAGCCCTTGACTTACTTTTATCGTTTTCATTAATGTATTCATAATCGTCTCAAAATATCTAGGATTACCCCAAATCTTGATCCTCTTAACTACAGAATCGTGATAAAAAAACTCGACTTCTTCTAAATTCTTTTCAGCTTTAATGATTAAGGAATCAAGTTTTTCTAAAATCTTATCTAATTTAATTTTATCCCCGATTGGTGAATAACCTCTTCGAGTAAATTGTCTAGCAACTGTGTGGGAATCTGAAGTTGTTATTTCCCCTCTCTCTATCCCTCTATTTTGTAGCATATTTAAAATGTAAGAACGAATATCAACATAAGCATTGTTCGCGTCAAAGTGGATAAATACCGTTTTCTGATCAGTGGTTATGTCTTTAAAAAGGTGAACTACTAATCCACCTGTTCCAATTCCATCCTTTTCAGAATATTCCTCCATCAAATCTTTTGCGACACCATAATGTACGATTAATTTGTTAGTATCCTCTTTAGTATTTTTTTTTTTAGAGGTTAAAAATTTCTCTGTTACTGATATGAGATCTTTTGCCTCTAAAGAATGTTTTTTTATTAAAACTTCGTCGCCAATTATAGAATTATGCGAATCAATTATAATTATCTCTTTATAACCTTTTGATTTTGCTATTTTTCTAATTTCATCACCTATTTGAGCTTGTATATCATCAGAAGGTAGAGGATGTCTCGTTAAAAAAACAATAGCTATATTGTCTATATCAATGCCGATTAATTTAGCAGAATTCGACATTTTTCTTGTAACTTTTTTTATTTCATTAATCCATTCGTTTTGAGAGCTCTCTTCAATATATTTTATATCTCTTTTAATTTGCTTTAAAACTTTTTCGAGTTCACTTTGAGACGTTAAATTTTGTGTGTGATCGTTGGTTGTATGATAAACGGTAGTCCCTGGAACGGATCTAAAAGCCTCGTAAATGAAAGCAGGTAAATCAGAAGAACCGCACGTTTTAAACGGCCCGAAATGAACATGGGGGATAATAAATAATCCCTTTAATTTTTTAGATTTTTTACCACGAATTACTAAATATTGAATCTTCACATCAGAAAGAACACCAATTTTATCGAAAAAACCTTCTAACATATCATCGTGCCCTTCTGTCATCATAGAAAGCACGAAAGCTCTAATAAATGGATAACCCCCTATACCTGTCGCTTGCCTATATACATTACTTACTTGAGACATATTCCTTGCGTAGGGAATTGCGAAGAAAATTGCACATACCATAAAAAACAAGATAGCTCTAATGAAAAAAAATAGTGGGAGCTGAGATGCGAATACACTGAAGAAAATTATGGCAACTATTGGTTGAATAAACGCCAGAATAAAATTTCCATATTTTCCAACGGTTGTAAATGAATAGTGTAAAACATAAGAAATTATATAAGCTAAAATAGTCCCAAGTATAAAAAATACTTCTTGAAATGTAACATTCATAAGAAAAATTGAAATTATTTGACCAATTATTAGAGAAAGTCCAATTATACCCGTTATAAACGCATTCATTTGAATTCCCCATCCTTCAGGAGGTGGTGCTAAAATAGGAGCTCGTTTTGAATAATAGAAAATTGATAATGCAATCCCTGCTCCCATTGTTATATAGAACGTGATTAATACGTTAGAGAGATAAAAGATATTCCAAATGTTTGTATAAAGCGAATTTATAATAAATGATATTAATCCAATTATTATTGGCAAACTAAAAAATATTATGTACGCTGATTTCTTCGTTGCAAAATAATCTAAATAAGAAATTATTCCTGGGATATTACGGGTTGGTTGTTGCTGTGCGTACATTGACTTTAATTATACCCCTTGGTAATTAAATGAATTATTATCATCAATATTGTAGATTTTATTAAATTTTTTAGTATTCCTACTTGTAATTAAATGAATATACTTATAATTAAATTTTTATAAAAAATTATAAATAATAAAAAAAATATTAAAAGTTATGCCAGATGGTTATCCAAGAGTGGAAAATTTTTCAAATAAACGCTTTAGCGAAGTTTTATCTGAAGGCTTTAAATTTTTTGGCAGAAATTATTTAACTTTGATTGTACCACTTAGTTTGTTTCTGCTAATTTCGTTAATAATAAAGAATTTATTAGTAGCCGATATAGTTTGGCAATCACTACAAATAACACCCGACATTATAAATCTTTTTGATAAAGATCCTTCTACTCTAACAAATGAGGATTATAATCTTATGATGGATTATATAGCTCTGAATTTATATAGCGGATTCATTAACGGTTTTGTTATAGCTATATTTAACGTACTATCTATGTGCTTGGTTAGTAATTACCTCTATAACAAATTTATTGGGAGCGAAACAAATTTTTTCTCTGAATTAAAAAAAGCTATAAATGGAAAATTAATAATCGTAATTCTTGTATTAGGAGTTGGACTTTCTATTGGCTCTTTTCTTCTCTTTATTCCGAGTATTATTATATTAGGGTATTATGCTTTTTTAGTTTTTACGTATAATTCTGATAATTCGAATCAACCAATAAGAGATGCGCGAGAAGTAGCAAGAAAGTCTTTTTGGAAAATAATTGGAGTTTTTGTTGTTAGTAATCTAATTATATTGATCATTGATTTCTTTTTTCACTTATTCATTGACGATTTCTTAATTCAATTCTACAAAACTTCTTGGTTTAATCCTTCCACAAGAAACTATAGTATGATAATTTTATACGATTTTATATATAATATCGTACAATTGATTTTTGCTCCGTTGTTTATATGTTTATTGACTTCTCTGTATGTATCTTTAAAGAATCGAAAAGAAATATTTGTACAATACCAAACTTCTTACGATCAAACCCCTCAGAGTTATGGAAACCCCTATCGCGTTGAATCAAGTTCAATTAAGAGCATGAATTCAGTTGATAAACTCGGATCTGGTTTTTATTGCCCCTTCTGTGGGGGATTTGTGAAAACTAAAAGGAGATATTGTCCCCATTGTGGAGAACAGTTTAATTTCGAAATTTAAGATAATTAGTGGTGATTTTTATGAATTTTAACGTTACTCGTAAATTTGAATTAAATACGGACGATCTTAGTAACCCTATCGTATTAATAGGTTGGCCAGGGATCGCATTAGTGGCAAAGTTAGCGATAACATCTATAAAGGATTCCATTGGTGCCGAGGAATTTTTAGACATAGAATATTCTGATTTTCCGCCCAAATCTAACGTTGAAAAAGGAAAATTGGAAATTCCAAGTGCAAAAGTTTATTATAAATCAAGAAAACAAGAAAAAGAACAGGATTTCTTTATATTAACGGCCAATTATCAACCTCAGACCCCACAAGGCGTATTTGATTTTTCTCAAAAGTTTTGCCAAGAGATGGATAAAATAACAGATAGTAAAATTAAAATGTATATCAGCACTGGTGCCATGGTCATTGATAGAGTGATAGGCACATCGCTTGTGCATGTTTGTGGAACGGATCAAGAAGTTGTTGATTCTTTTTTGAAATACGAAAATACTAAAATAATGGAAGGTGGTGTTATTGCTGGAGCAAATGGAATCTTACCTGCTTGGGCGGGAAACAAGGGTTATGCACCTGGGGTGTGTTTATTAGCAGAAACATTACCCTTGCCTATGATGACACTGGACCCTCGCGCATCTAAAGCTTTAGTTGCAATTTTAAAAGATTATTTCAACATCAATATGAATTTCGATGAATTAAACAAACAAATTGAAGAAATGGAACATGTGATTGATTCGTATAAAAAGCAAGCAGAGCACTTTATGAAGGGACCTCGAGACGATCGAAGTTCTGATTCTTATTTTCGATAATTAATAATTTATATTGTTATCAACTTTATTAACTAATAAAATTATTAAATCTAACTAAATTAATGTGAAATTTATATGAAATTCTTCAAATTATTTGAACCATTGAGAATCAACAATATTACCCTTTCAAATCGGATTGTGATGCCTGCAATGCATCTTGGTCTAGCTAACGACGGATTTATTACAAAGAAATTAACCGATTTTTATGTTGAAAGAGCGAAGGGAGGCGCAGGGTTATTAATTGTAGGTGGATGTTATGTAGATCTATACGCAAAAGGATTACCATCGATGATAGCTGTGGATGACGATAAATATCTTCTAAAATTAACTGAATTCACTAAAGCAGTACATGATGCTCGAGAAAATGTTAAAATTTGTTGTCAGTTATATCACGGTGGCGCGTACGCTTTTCCACAAATTATTGGTCAGCAACCAATAGCACCTTCGGCAGTTTACAGTAAATTTAGTAAAACCACACCTAAAGAAATGACGCTGGAAGATATAAAACGGGAACAACAAGCATTTGTCGATGCTACAATCCGTGCGAAAAAAGCGGGTTTTGACGCAGTTGAAATCTGTGCCAATGCAGGTTATTTGATGGATCAATTTATTTCTCCAAAGACTAATAAAAGAAACGATCAATACGGTGGATCTCTTGAAAATCGTTTGAGGTTTCCAATCGAAACAATTAAACTGATGAGATCTAGTGTACCTAATTTTGTTATTGGATATAGGATTTCTGGAGATGATTTTGTACCAGGAAGTAATACTTACAAAGAAAAAGCAATTATTGCTGAAGAATTAGAAAAATATTTAGATTACTTTAATGTCACTGGGGGATGGCACGAAACTAGAACACCACAACTGACGATGGACGTTCCAGAAGGGTGCTATACTTATCTTGCAGAAAATATTAAGAAACATGTATCAATTCCGATTTTTTCTTCTAATAGGATCAATACTCCCGAATTAGCGGAACAAGTATTAATGGCGGGTAAAGCAAACGCTATATGCATTGGTCGGGGATTGATTGCCGATCCATATCTTCCAATGAAAGCAAGGAAAGGCGAATTAAGAGATATAATGAATTGTATTGGATGCAATCAAGGATGTTTCGATAATGTTTTTAGAATGATGCCAGTAACTTGTTTAAGAAATGCTCGCGCTGGAAATGAGGCTAGAACTGAACTTAAACCATTAAAAGAAAAAAAGAAAGTGATGGTTATTGGTTCTGGTCCAGGGGGATTAGAAGCCGCGAGAGTTGGCGCTATTAGAGGTCACGAAGTACATATCTTTGAAAAAGAAGATAAAATTGGAGGCTTATTAAATATAATCTGGGTACCGCCTGGAAGAAACGAGTTTAAAAGAATGATTGAAAATTATACTTACTGGATTCAAAAACATGGAATTCGGCTACATCTTCAGCAAGAGGTATCAATAGAAAAAGTAAAGGAATTTAATCCCGATGTAGTTTTTATTGCAACTGGTTCGAAACCAACAAGACCCCCTATAAAAGGCATAAACAGAAAAAATGTTTATTGGGCTAACGATGTTTTTAGTGGAGATGCTCCAGTGGGTAAAAATAATGTAGTTATTGGAGGAGGTGCCACCGGAATTGAATTAGCAATATATTTAACAAAATTTGGTGCACTAAATCGCGAAACCTTTGATTTCCTTACTTTTTACAAGGTATTAGAGACAGAGATAGCTTTAGAAATGCTCCATGAAGGAAGAAACCAAGTAACTGTGCTAGAAATGCTACCAAAACTAGGCTCCGCTTTAGGAAAAACTACGAAATGGGTGCTACTTGATAAATGTGACGCTTTAGGCGTAAAATTAATTACAGGTGCCAATATTCAAGAAATTGGAGATAATTATGTAAATTATTTAGACGCTGCTGATAAAGAACAAGTAATTAATAACGTTGATTACATATACTACGCTACTGGTGTGGAACCAAATGATTCTCTTTCTAAAGAGATTAAATTATTAAATATAAAGGTAGAAAAAATCGGAGATGCAAGAAAACCACAAACGGTAATGGAGGCCGTAGCTAGAGGTTATAAAATAGGAAATGCGATTTAAAATCTTTAAAAATCTTTTAATATTCATTTTTAAATATTTATAAAAAAACTTTATTGATAAAAGTGCAAGATACTAATTCCAGTGAAGCAGACGAGAAAACAAAACATGAATTCTCTAAAAATTTAAGAGGAATAAATGAACAATCACGAAATTACATTAAAGATATTGTAGTTTTAATCAATAAAGAAATTGGAATTAATAAAATTAAATCTATAATTTTATTTGGAAGCCAACAAGCAGATAACGATAACACTATTGTGTCTGACTGTGACCTACTCTTTATTTTTAAAAATAGAGTTTCAGACCATCATATTAAAGAAATCGAACGGTACTTTATCGCATTAGAAATAAAACATAATTTTAAAGAACCAACTTCAAAACTAACTAATAACATAGTAGGAGTTATACAGCAATCTACGGGGATGTTCATAAGCCACTTTCTTACCAAACTAAAATATTGGGAACAAGCGGTCTTTCATAAAATCTTCCGAGTAAATAAAGTTTTCTCTGCTATGTTTGCACCTCGAAACATTGTTTTGAGCAATGTAATTCAGAATTGTACTATTTTGTATGGCGATGATATAAGAAATATTATCAGACCAAAAATCAAAATTTCTGTTCTAGAGATGTTTAGAAGTACTGTAATGAACTTATTTATTTCCTTTTTTGCTATATTAATCGCACCGAGAAAAGAACTTAATTCAATAAAACTCCAATTAGAGGCAATTAAATGGTCTTTAAAAGCTTCAAATTATTACTGTTTTGAAGACTCAGAATCGTTAAATACAATTATCGAACGATTTATTTCGTTTGAAAAGCTTAAAGCACAACCAAAAGCTAAGCGCTTCTATTATAGATTTCTTGAGTTAAGAAACCAACCTTTTGATAATTTAAAGTTTATGTTACAGTGCCCCTTCAGAATTTTAAAGATTCACATTAAAGCAATCCTTTTTAGGAAATTAACAAAAAGAATTATCACTAAAACCAAATTTGAAATTAAGGAATACAACATATTGCAACGAGATTCTCCAATCCGCTATTAATTAAAAATTAGTAACCTTAAAAATTATATTGGTTAATGAATTAGAATTCTATAGATAGTATATTTTTATATTAACAAAAGTATATTAGTATTTAGCATCGAAAATAAAAATTTATTTATAATAGCCACTGTATTAAAATGGAAAATGACGATATTGATATTAAGGAATTATTTCTTGATATTTTAGCTATAGTAAAGTTCGAGCTTCGTTTCTATAAAGATAAAGAAAGTCCAATGTTCACTCGAATAGTCAAAACGAGAGTGTTCCAACAAAAGCTTCAAAAATTAAAAGATTTCATCAATGCTTATTTTAAAATTATGTACAGAGACAATGATAGCCCAATTAACCAAATCGCTTTACGTACTCAACTGGACAATGTAGCTCGTATCACTAATTATTACAATGATCTATCTAGCTTCTATAAGGATCAAACACAAAACCTCATTACAAAAGAAAAGCTTCTAAATTTGATTGATTATAGCCATATCGAGAGTTTATTCTTAGTGTTTACAAATATTTTGGACTGGGAGCATTACAAAAGCAGTCTAATTTTCCCACACGATAAGCGAAAAGAAAAACTTTTAAAAGAATTTCTTGGTAAGCTTGCCAGTTCTGATATTAAAGAAGTTGATGACTTAATCGACCTAGAACAAACTATTGATACTTTCGTAAAAAGTATAGAAGTGGAATTATAATCTTTTTAAAATATATTGAAAATAATGTTAAATATGCTACATTAATGTATTCTTTTTTATTCTTTGATATAAGGTAAAGAGTAAATTATTTTTTTAATCTTATATATCGTATTCCTATAAAAATCTATTATTTTAGAATTTCTTTATTCTCGTACGACAAATAGTTAAAAATATTTTTATATTCTAATTTTCATGTATTAGTAAATACAATATAGATTAGATCGATGAGATTCAAGAGCGCAAGCTCAAGTATTTCAAGAATTCTTATATAGGTATAGGAATATAATAAAAATGGATTGTGTAGCCAATATCTTAGATTTTTACAATAAGAAATCTAAGGACGAGGAAATAGACCTATCTCATTTTAATAAATTTTGGCTAAGCAATCTCCTTATTAAGATCATGAAGAATTGTAACGAAGGGCGAACAAACGATTTAGAGCTACAAAATTGTTTAATATTGCTCGTTAATTTATTTTCTAACGATGATAGTCCTGATTTTTATAATGCAAAAGGAAAAATCGTTCAAGAACTATTGGATGACGATAAATCCAAGTACATAAGTATATTAAAGTCAGAGTTTCTACCTAATTAGAGAGAAGTAAGATTCAATTAGTTTAAAAAACTTTTAATTCTTCTTCCTTAAATTTATCATAATCGTTAAAAATAGCATCTATTTCGCTCAATATTTCTTCGATGGCTTTTTTTGTCTTTTTTTCTTGACCAAAAGTGTCTATAATCACTTTATATAGGTTAACATTATATTCCAAGGTTAATTCTAAAATTTTTTTTAAGTCTTTCTCATATATTCCTTTTTCTTCTAATTTATTGAAGACACCCTCAATATCTTCTTTCAATTTATTTGTTGCGATTAAAATATTGGAACATTTCTTTAACAAATTTTGCTCTTTTTCGTAAACAAAAAGATCTTCTTCTGACAGTTGCGAATTATCGGCAATCTTCTCTAATCTTTCATTTAAAAGGCTTTTTACTCTCTCGTAAATCTTAATTGCTAATAAAATTCTTTCCTTACTTTTAATTAAGTCGTTTTTTCTTAACAATCGAGCTTCAATGATTTTTAAATACGCGTCTTCGTAATAAATTTGAAGTTCCCCGAACGTACTTTTTTCTCCTTCCGCAATTTTTAAAATAATTTGTCTCAAATCCTCGTTAAGCATATCTATTTCTTTAGCAGATAGATCCTCTAAATTAAGAATTTTAAATATTTGATTAGCCATAGATTTAATCGACAACGTTTTAATATTCAATTCATGAGCCCTATTCTCAATGTTAGTAATGCTTCTAACTTCTCCTACTTTTTCGCAATAATTAAAAATCGTAATAGCGTCATCAAGTAATTTATTAAATTTTATTTGATCAGATAATATATAATATTTTGAATCTTGTATTTTTTGAATAGCTCTATCCATTTGGATTTCCAATTCGAATATGTAATCTAATAAATTTACTTGCTTCCTTTCAGAAAGAATTTTAGACTTGCTTGCCATATCGACCTCTACTGATTTACCTGCGAAAATCCATAGTATAGCTGAAGGTATCCAAAAAAAGATAGCAAAAACCATCATATTAAATACACTTCCAAGAAGCGATATTAAAGTGAACGATATCAATAATGTAATTCCCTTCCCAACTTGTTCCGAAAGGCTAAAAAATGAAGTAGTAGTACCCTTATGCTCAGGAAGATTTACATCAACCATAACAGCATTCTTATTAGAAACCCATCCTGTACTTAACACTGATCCAATAAAACCAAAAATAAAGTAGTAAATAAAACTTGGATAAATTTTGAAAATCTCAACAATAGTTGAAATTATATAAAAGGTAATCTCTTCAGTAGGGATTGGAACTGGATAACTTAAATTAGTAACAAATTCGCTACTAAGAGTTTGAATAGAAAAAAGAGTTAAGAAGACAAAAGGAATGCTTAGTATCATACAAGTTGTTGCTAATCGCGTTCTATTTTTTTTTTTTTTTCTATATAAAATATCACCAATATAAGACATTATCACATTTCCCAGTAAGTACCCTATACCTAATAGACCAGCAAATATGGTCGCTGTTTGAAGCCTAATTTCATCGGGCAATACGTTGAAATAATGACTTGAAAGCATAGAAGTCATAAAGTAAATTAAGATCGTTCCTGGAATGATCGCGAAAAAGCCTTGTATTATTAAATATCGATTAGTTTTCTTTTTTAAGATACTTGACAAATCTTTTTTTGAGATTTTATAGCTATATTCCAAGTTCATCTCAACCATGTCCAATAGCTCGTTCTCGCTAGCACCGCGCTGAGGGATTTTGACAAAAAATAATCCAAATACAATTATAGTACTAATTCCAGATAACAAAAAAAAAGGGAATCTCCAACCTAGTATTGGTCCTACAAAAGACGATAAACCCTGACCCACGCCATTGGAAATTGAACTTAGTATTGCAAGCGTACCAAACCATCCAGACCTCTCATCAGGGGGAATCGCATCAGAAATAATTGAATATCCAACTGGTAAGACACAACCAAGCCCCATTCCACTCGTCATTCTTGAGATCAATAACATTGAAAAATTTGTGGAAAAAGCAGTTAGCATCATCCCAAAAGTCCAAGAAAATGCTCCTGCCATTATTACTTTTATTCTATCGATACGATCGGTATAATACCCCCAAATTAAAGCAAACGAAGCGCTAGTTAACAAAAAAAGCGAATCTGGGATTGCTATTAGCGCTTCAGGGATATTAAACTCAACTCTAATCACCCCATAGCTCGGAATTAGCATGTTAGCACATGCTATTGACACAAATAGTAAGAGCATGACTAAAATTATAGGAGCTGAGTCCTTTATTTTAAACCTTGTAAGTTTTAGCTGTCCTATAGCAATCACTACTTAAATGTAATTAATTATGTTAAATAGTAAATAGTATTTGGGAGTTAAAAAAGCTTGTAAACAATATAAATTATCCAAATTGAGTATTTAAAGTTAATAATTACTAAAAAATTAACTCTGGATTAAATAATACTTTAATGCCGCTTCCACATGAACCTCTACTGTATCGAGTAATTTTATGTTAGTATCTTTTTGTTGGAGAATTAACGGTAGCTCTGTACATCCGAGAATAACACCATCAACTTCGTAATTATTTATAATACTTAAGAGTTTTTGCTTACTATCTTCTGTAAAATTACCGATCACTAATTCATCAAAAATAATTTGGTTTATTGTATCTTGTTCCAGTTCTGAAGGCGTAATAATCCGCATATTTAAATTAGCAAAAAAATTTTGGTAAAACGAAGATTGCATCGTAAATTTAATACCTAGCAATAACAGTTTGCTTAAATTCTCCAGTTGAGCTTTCTCAGCTGTAGCTTTTACAATGCTAAGTATTGGAACTTTCGCCATTTGGATTAAATCTTCATAAACCGCGTGAGGAGAATTTGCTGCCATTAAGATAAAATTAGCTCCTGCATTTTCTAAAGATTCGATTCCTTCCATTAAGTAATCGACATATTCAACCTTATTATTACAATGTTCAAGATCAATTACTCTTTGAAAATTTAAGCTGAAAATTACTATTTCAGGGTAAGCGTAGTCTTGCTTTTTTTGATAGTATTTTTCTAAAATTTGGGCGTAATACTTTATCGTAGATTCGTAACTCATCCCTCCCAATATACCTATCTTTATCGTACCCATCCTAATTAAACCTTTTTTCCGTTCAATCTTATGTTAGTTATATTTTTAAATTTCTAATATATTTTAAATTATTTCCTTATAAAAATACATAATTTTCGTGAAATCGGTATTTCACGAAAATTAACTTAATTTAATTAATGAATATTTGACGCTTTTTTAATAATAGATAGTAAAAATGGTGGAGCTGGGGGGATTCTCACATGACGGGTAAATCCCGCTTATTTATTGAACCCCCGGCCTTTCGCATGCCAAGCGAACGATCTTCCACTAATCCACAGCCCCATTTAAAAATAAAAAAAATTAATTCAGCATTATCGGACACATTTTAGATCGTTAGTGTAGATTTTAATAATAATGGATTTTTAAAAAAAATTATGGTTTTTGAACTATTAAACTTAGAAATAAATATCAGATTTATTATTTGAAGACTATGAAAAATTTTTGGAGAAGAATAAACTATCTGTTAATTACGGTTTTGGTAATTAACGCGATTATTAATCCC
>Ga0209345_10003865_pt1 | contig 14984 bp, 14 predicted proteins | sample Cruoilmetagenom7_FD_187294 | JGI IMG/M metagenome (GOLD analysis project Ga0209345, IMG submission 187294) | Oil polluted marine microbial communities from Coal Oil Point, Santa Barbara, California, USA - Sample 7 (SPAdes) (version 2) | ecosystem: Environmental > Aquatic > Marine > Oil seeps ... | reverse complement strand
AATAAAGTATCCCACAGCCAAGGCTGCAACTGCCACTACAATGAGTGTGATAATCTGTTTGTTATTCATGTAAGTTCTCGTTTAAATAATGTTTGCGAAGATATAAGAAATATTATAGACCACACAATTATCTTTTGATGGCCCTTATCATCTCTCTTTTCCCAGGAGGTCCGGCAACTTTTGAAACTTCAAATCCACTGGAGGTGAGAGCTCTGCGAACGAGGCCTTTAGAAGAATAGGTGACCAGAATAGCACCGGGATCTGTATGCTGGGCAATGCAACCGAAAATTGCACTGGTCCATAAATCAGGTTGCTTATCAGGGGAGAAAGCATCGAAGTATACCAGGTTGATATTTGAGGGAGGATTCATAGACCTGAAGTCTGCCTTTTCTTTGTACAGAGTAAAGCGCTCAGAAACTTGCACGCTTTCTCCCCATGGACAGCTGTGTAATTGATGCAGGAGGCCTTTCGGCGACTGCTGTACTAGCTTCTCAAAGTTTAACTGCTTGTATTCGGAATCTGCCAGTGGATACTTTTCAACAGTGTGGTAATATATATCCAGATCAAGCAAAATCGATTCAATAAAGGTGAGTAGGGCGTTTAGTCCGGTCCCGAATCCCAATTCCAGAATTCTGACAGAATTCCTTTCAATGGTATGAAGACCATGTTTTATAAAGATATGACTTGATTCCTGGAGTGCCCCATGAGTGGAATGATAAGGCTCGTCCAATCCATTTACAAACATGGTATGGGAGCCATCCTCAGTAATCATCAACTTTCTCTCCATCGGACAAAATTACTTATTATTGATAAATTCTGGTTTGTGCCGTTTTAATTCCAGCTATACTTGTAGGAGATGAGGACACGGTTTCATATAGAGAAGCGTAAGGACGAAACCGGGAACATGCTTTCTTCGGAGTGCCCGGTATTCATGAGTGTTTCTTTTGATGGAAACAGGGTTAAAATGGGTACGGGAGTGAAGGTCGATTTGAATGGATGGGATCCGGATCTACAACGAATTCATTCATTCCACCCAGGTGCCCAGGATCTTAACAACCGGCTGGATTCCTTGCAGCTGATTGCTGGTAAAACATTTGAGGGGCTAAAGCATTCAGGAAAAATGATTAATTCGGGGAATTTCCGAGAATTATTTCTGCTTTTAAAACCCAGGTACGTCTCCAGTTTTTTTGATCTGTTTTATCAGTTTATGGAAAGTGAGAGTTCCAGATGGAGTAGTGCCACTTATCGTAAGGTTCGGACACTCTACAATCTCTTGCGTGAGTTCGAAGATCAGTCGGATACTTCCATCTCTTTTCATAATATGGATGCACTCTTCCTGGATCGATTTATTAACTACTGCTCTGCGCGAGGATATGAGCATTCGACTACTTATAAATCGGTGAATAACCTTGTATGGTTTCTTAATTGGGCTACTGAAAGGGGGTATAATGTATACCGGGATTACAGGCAGTTTTATAAACGAATGAAACCTTCCGGAAAGCAGTCTCAAATGCCTCCGTACCTTCTTTGGAATGAGTTGATGGAACTAATGAATTTCAAAACGGATAACAAAAGGATGGAGCGGACCAGGGACCTGTTCTGTTTTATGTGTTTTGCGGGCATTCGATTTTCTGAATTACAGAAATTAAAAAAGGAGGACTTGAAACCGGGAGAGGTCCTGGTTCGCAAGCCCGGTGCTGGTTTGAGAATTATCCCATTAAATAAATATGCTGCAAAGATACACCAGAAATACGAAAACAAGTACTATTTGAATGGCACTGCCTTCCCTTCCATAAGTCTGATTACCCTGAATAAGTACCTTAGGATCATTGGGAAGGAGATTGGTCTTAGCAGGATTGTCCGTGCCGGCTCAGCAGGGGGGGAGAGCCAGCCTCTTTACAGGCGCTTAACAGCAGGAATTGCTGTGAATACTTTTATTAGAAATGCCCTGGAAATGGAGATTCCGCCTGAGGTGATTGCTGGATTCACAGGAGTGCAAAACGATAGCCGTGTCCGTCGGATCAAATCGGACCTTGCTGAGAGAGAAATGAGCAAGTTTAATCTTTGACCGGCAGGTAATCTTCAAAGATCTTATCCATCGACCTGAATATATTATAGGGCCCGGAGCCATGGAGTTCTTCCACCTGCCTGAGCAGACCGGCAATTTTCTCCCGTTTAGTGCGATCTTCGTGCGGACAGCTTTTTTCAACCTGAACCAGGCTGTTGAGACGGGCATATTCTTCCAGCATTCGTTCATCCAGGTCCATCAGTGGCCGGATCAGCTGGACCCTTCCTTCAAACATTTTAAGCGTGTAGGGCAGTGAGCTGATGGATCCATGGTAAATCATATTCAAAAGTAGCGTCTCAATGGCGTCATTTCTATGATGTCCCAGGGCCAGTTTATTGCAATTCAGCTCCCTTGTAAGCTTAAACAACTCTTTTCTGCGATTCCAGGAACAGATAAAACAGGCTGCTTTTGAGGGATCTTTTTCCAGATCGGGCTGGATGGTGCGATAATGCAGAGGAATGTCAAGTTTAGCACAAAAAGCGCTTAGACTCCTCCTGTCGATTTCATATCCAATCCCTTCGGCTTCAATATGGGCAGCAGTTAACTTGAACTCAAAGGGAACTGCTTTTCTTCGTTCGGCCAGTGCTTCCAGCAGTATCATGGAATCTTTTCCACCGGATAGTCCCACAAGCAGATGATCCCCATTAAGAATCATGGCATGATCCCGCATGGTGGTACCCATTTTCCGGCAAATCTTTTTAAATAACTTATCCGATTGAATCTGTTCCTGCGATTTCTCCATGCAGTATTGTTCTTACTGCAAATCTACAGAAAAGAGAGCTGTCCGAAATAACGAGGAGTATGAAAATCAGGTTTGGAGCAAAGCACTGGTTTCCACGATAGGAAATGAGGCAGTTTCAGTTTATCACCGCATTTATAAAAGTTAGCATGCGCATCCACCCCCGAAAGGCTTTTTAGTTTGGAAAAATGAAAGATCTCAATGGGCAACTTAAGCTGCACATCCCATGTGGTCGTCTGGTCCAGGTAAGCGATAGGATCGCTTCCCAGCGAGGCAGTCGTCTCTATGCGAGATAGGAAGCTATCCGGCAAGTGAGTTCTTTTATGGCGGTCCTTGCCAAAAGCTCCCAGGACTGTTCCAATGGCATTGATTTCAAAATTGTAATACCCATCATCACCATCAAAAGCCAGGAAAAACTCCACACAGCTGTCCTCCCAGACCGGAGAGTTAAAAGCTGTATTCACTGCACGAACCTGGGGCTCCTCCACCTGATAGTACAGGTAGATGGAGCTTCCGTCATGTTTGATGGAGAATCCAACATTCACCAGGGGTGCTTCCACCCAGTTCTGGTTCGATATGGAGTGTTCTGCCCTTTTTGGAGCATTGGTCCCGCTGGAGATAAGCTCAACAATCATGGCCCATCAAGATAATTTCTTAATAATCGCCCTGAGCTTATCCATTTTAGCCTCTCCATCCTTGGTCAGCTTGAGCTGAGCCAGGGTCCTGACCAGGTTATGTTCCGGGTGTTTGACTTTGTAGTAAGTATCCCCATCCAGGTAATCGATCAGAAAACGTACTGCCTGCATATAGGGGAAGAGCAATCCGGCATACACCAGAGCTTCTTTCTCAGCATCCAGGAGAATCTCCCGGGTGGAGTCCAGGAAGCCGGCAGCGAAAGCCTCATATAGCTCCAGATCCATGGTCACTCTGTCCAGGTTTTCATCATCTTCCTCTCCTGTATTGGTCAGGGTACGGATTCCATCCCCAAAATCGGAGGTCACCCAACCGGGCTGAATGGTATCCAGGTCGATGACGCAAAGTCCTTTTCGGTCTGTGTCAAACAGTACATTACTGATCTTGGTATCATTGTGGGTAACCCGGAGCGGGATCGCCCCTGATTCACCGAGCTTATGTATGGTAAGCATCATTTCAGCCCGTGATTCCACATACTCGATCTCCTCTTTTACGACCTTCAGGCGTCCTGCAGCATCCTTGCGGATACTATCTTTCAGCTGAGTGAGTCTCCACTTCATATTATGGAAATCGGGAATAACGGTTCCCACTTTGTCTGCAGGAAGGTCATTCAGCATGGCGGTAAATGCTCCGAAAGTAAGTGCTCCCTGGTAGGCAATGTCCGGATCGGTTGTACTATCGAAAACCAGGTGATCTTCAATGAAGCGGAGCACTCTCCAGAAATTGCCATCCGGATCCTTAAAGAATGATTCTCCACCGGTGGTGGGAACGATTGTCAGAGAGCGCCTGGCCACTTCATCCGGGTAGTCTTTCCTGATCTTGGCAGCGACATGATCGCAAACAAGCACCGTGTTTCGCATCAGCAAAGGTACGTCCTTGAACACGTGGTGATTTACCCTCTGAAGGAGGTAATCCGGAGCACCTTCCGTTGTATTTACCAGGTGATAGCTATCGTTTATATGGCCACCACCATGCACCTGAACTTTGCCAATTGTACCATCTGTGGCAAATTGGGCAGCGATTGTTTCTACAGTCATTTCCTTAATCCATTTGTGAAATACAAAGTGCAGCTGCTCCGAAAAGCCCGGCATTGTCCAGCTGAGCCGGAACCAGTTCTATCTTGCGGGTGATCATGGGAGCCAGGAATTTACTGTCCAGATCTTCCCTTATCGTCTTTTCAAGCAGATCCCATGAGTTTGCCACTGAACCGCCAATAACAAATGCCTCGGGTGCCAGGACGTAAGTTACCAATCTGAGAAGCTCTCCGATGTTGTGGCCCAGCTCTTCAAAAACGGCCAGGGATTCCTGATCGCCGGCTTTGGCTTTATTATACAATTCAAGGCCGGTGGTCTTATACTTGTTTTTAAAAAGAGCGGCGCTACAAATATCCTCTGAGATACCTCCATGGAAGGGGACACAACCCAACTCCCCGGCTCCACCCATCAGTCCGGTGTGAATTTTCCGGTTGAGAATGATCCCTCCACCCAAACCAGTTCCCAGAGTTACCCCAACCATATTGGTGTACTTCTTGCCGGCACCGTAATAAGCCTCACCCAGGGCGAAGCAGTTGGCGTCGTTGTTCTGGAAGGCAGGCAGATGAAATCTCTCCTCTACCTTGGGCTTAATGGCGAATCCGTTGAACGATGGAATGTTGTTGATTTGCAGGATCTCACCGGTTTCCACATTCATAAAACCCGGCATTCCAATCCCAATCCCAACCACTTCATCGGTGAGTACCTGTTCAATGGCCTCATAAAGCGATTCCATGATTTCCGGTGCCGGACGGTCCGCACCTGTTGGGACTTCAGTACGTTCAAGTAACTCACTTTCTGAAAACCTGGCGGCCACAATGGAGGTACCGCCTATATCAACTCCGATATAAAGCTTACTCATAATTATTTAGTTCTGATTTTATGTCCTGAAATAGCAAAATAGAGAATAAAGACATAGCATGGTACCATGACCCAGTATGCGGTCTGATAGTTAGCCACTACGGCCTGTTCGGTTGTTTTTACAGCATCCACAATCACACCGAAAATAAGTGGAACCACTGCTCCACCCACAATGGCAGTTACCAGAAGTGAAGCACCTACTTTGGTGAATTTACCCAGGTCTTTCATAGCCAGGGGCCAGATGGCGGGCCACATCAGTGAATTGGCAAAACTGGCAAGCAAAAGGGCAAAGAATGCGTAGTTAGCCGGCAGGTAAATGAGCAGGAGGGTGGCAATAACACCCAGAATAGCAAAGGAGATCAGAGCTTTCTGCTGTGAAACGAAGCGCGGTATGGCAATAACGCCAAAGACATAACCGGCAACCAGCCCAAGGGTCACAAACTTGGAATAACCTTGCAGGTTGGGTACATCTCCGAAGGTTGCCCTGGCAAAGTCAATTATGGAGGCCATGGGAAGGGTCTCGATTCCCACATAGACGAAAAGAGCAAAAACGCCAAGCAAAAGGTGTGGGAACTGGAAAATGCTGGTTTTGTTGGCGGCATAGGATGATTCGGCGGCCTCTTCTTCATCTTCCCCTTCAGCTTTTACTTCAGGCAGCGGTGCAAAGTATACAAAGATACCAAGCACAACCATGATCCCGGTGACAATGTAGAAGGGCATGATGATGTCATTCACATCAACTTTGGATAGGTCGATAAACAATCCCAGGAATAAGGGAGCCATCCACCAGGCCAGTTTGTTCATGATTCCCATCAGGCTCATCCGTACTGCGGCCGTATCCACAGGTCCAATAATGGTAATATAGGGATTCACGGCACCCTGCAACAGGGTGTTTCCGATACCGCCTACAAAGAGAGCAACCAGGAAGAGTGGGAAACTAACTGCATTGGACGAGGGGACAAAAAGCCACATGCCCAGTGCCATGATAAAAAATGCGAACATCATGGATCTGCGGTAGCCGATCTTCTTTATCACCCACCCGGTAGGACGGCCGAAAATCAGGAAAGCAGAGAAGATGGCCGCGGTAACCAGGTAAGACTGACCGGTGGAAAGATTAAATGCTGATCGAAGTGCCGGGGTAAGGAATCCACTGATTCCTACACCAAAACCGATCATAAAAAATACTACACCGACAATCATTAGTGGACCCACTGGTCCAATCTTGATTTTGCTAGAATTGCTCATTACTGGATATTTTGAAGTTTAGTTAGTATTTGCTGACAGGCGTAAAATTAATCTTTTCTTGATTATCTCAAATTTTTAAACAGCATATCGACTATTGGAAAGCTAATTCTGGATAAGTACATTTACTATCTCTAAAAATAGACAAATATTAGATTATCATGCATACGACACTTTTAATACTGGCTGCAGGAATGGGAAGCCGCTATGGGGGAATGAAACAGGTGGATGCCTTTGGGCCTTCTGGTGAGACCATTACAGATTACTCCATATTTGACGCTGTACGTGCGGGATTTGAACGTTATGTTTTTGTGATCTCTCCTAAAATGGAAGAGGATTTTAAAACGAACTATATCAAGAAGTTTCCCTCTCACCTGAAAGTGGATTATGTGATCCAGTCGCTGGATAAACTTCCTGAAGGATTTAGCCTGCCAGAGGACAGGGTAAAACCCTGGGGTACCGCCCATGCTGTTCTGATGGCGAAGGAAGCAATCAACGAACCTTTTGCTGTCATCAATGCAGATGACTACTATGGCAGAAAATCCTATAAAATCATGAACCATTTTCTGAAGCAGACCTCCGTAGAGGCACCGGGGCATTATTGCATGGTGGGATTCGAATTACAGAAAACAGTTTCGAAGCATGGTTCCGTGGCCAGGGGCGTATGCCAGGTAAACGAGAAGGGATACCTGGCAGGCATGGTGGAACGGATAAAGATTTTTATGAAGGATGGAGGAATCGTTTTTGAAGATGAGAATGAATCGCTGCACGTACTGGATCCCATGGACACCGTATCCATGAATTTATTTGGATTTACCCCAGATTTTTTCACACATATTGAGGAGAATTTCAAGGTATTTCTGAAAAATAACGCAAACAATCCAAAGGCAGAGTTTTTTATTCCCTATGTGGTAAACAACCTGATTGCAGACGGAAAGGCAAAGATGTCCGTGCTGCAAACTCCCGAAACCTGGTTCGGGGTGACCTATCAGGAAGACAAACCCAAAGTATTAAAGGCCATCAGCGACCTGGTGGATGCCGAAATTTACCCCAATGAACTGTGGGCTTAGCCCTGGTTTTGGTTCAAACAAACACCAGTTAAATCAAATATTCTTTCCATGCAACGACGCGATTTTATCAGAACAGGTGCTCTCTTGGGAGCTGCTGCTACATTACCATTCCCCGTATTCGGAAGGGCTTCCGGTGAGAAGGCCCGTATCGGCTTTATTGGAGTCGGATTACGCGGCAGGAATCATTTGAACAATATACTAATGCGTGATGATGTGATTATTCCTGCCATCTGTGATTTGGACCCCGATGCGCTCGATGAAGCTCATAAACTTATTGATAATCATGGCTTTCCCAAAGCAGAAACCTATAGTGGCGATAAATACGCCTATCGGGATCTGCTGCAGCGAAGCGATATTGATGGCGTCATTATTGCTACTCCCTGGCTCTGGCATACCCGTATGTCGGTTGATGCCATGCGTGCAGGCAAGTATGCCGGGGTAGAGGTAAGTGCGGCCAATACTCTGGAGGAGTGTTGGGACCTTGTAAATACTTATGAGCAGACGGGTGTGCCGGTGATGATCCTGGAAAATGTCTGTTACAGGAGGGATGTGATGGCCGTGATGCAGATGGTCCGGGAGGGCCTTTTCGGAGAGCTGCTCCATGCCCGCTGTGGCTACCAGCACGATTTGCGGGGCGTGAAATTTAACGATGGTCTTACAGCCTATGGAGAAGGCGTGGAGTTCGGAGAGAAAGGGGTCTCAGAATCAGCCTGGCGCACCGCTCATTCCTTGCACCGAAATGGTGATGTCTATCCCACCCATGGGATAGGACCCATCGCCAACATGTTTAATATCAATCGTGGAAACAGGTTTGGCACTCTGACCTCCTGTGCCACCAAGGCAGTGGGATTGAACCGGTACATTGTGAACCACCCGAAAGGAGGCCCTCACCATCCCAATGCCGCATTGAAATGGAAGCAGGGCGATGTAATCACCTCCACCATTGAGACCACCAATGGAGAGAGCATTATCGTGACTCACGATTGCAATTCACCACGTCCCTATTCACTTGGTTTCAGGGTACAGGGTTCTGCCGGTCTGACCGAGTTTGACTACCATACCAAACGAATCTTTGTGGAAGATCTAAGCCCGGCCCATAACTGGGAAGAGATGGATGCTTATCTGGAGAAGTATGACCACCCGCTCTGGAAGAAACATGGAGCATATGCCGAAGGAAGCGGACATGGCGGCATGGATTTCTTTGTGGACCATGCTTTTGTGGAGATAGTCAAGCGGAAGCTGGAGTCTCCAATGGATGCATATGATGCAGCTGCATGGAGCGCCATAACTCCTTTGTCGGAACTATCCATCGAAAACAACGGGGATGCGCAGGATTTCCCCGACTTCACCCGCGGACGCTGGATGAAGAGAAAACCGGTCTTTGCCCTGGGGGACGATTTTTAACAAATAGTGGGGCATACCAGGTTTAATACCGCGTTGCTGGCGATCATCTCATGTTTGCTCTGGTCAACTGCATTTGCGGGAGTCAAGATCGGCCTGGAGTATGCTTCACCTCTGCAATTTGCCGGGACCCGTTTTTTTATAGCGGGAATGCTTGTATTCCCCCTGGCCTACCGGTACAATCCCGGCTACTTCGGGATTGTCCGCACCAATCTGAAGCTTATCCTGCTATTTGCTTTTCTGCAGACCTTCCTGCAATACACCATGTTCTATACGGGTATCAATATGATCCCCGCTGCAGTGGCCGCTATCGTAATTGGTTCTCAGCCACTGTTTATTGCTCTTGTGGCCAATTTCTTTATGCCTGGCGACCGGATGACGCTTTCCAAATCGCTGGTGATCCTTTTGGGAATCGCTGGAGTGGCGCTGGTGAGTTTTGGAAAAGATCCCCTGTCCGCAACGGGCCATATTGCTGTGGCTGGTATCCTCCTGATGCTGGGAATAAATGTGCTTTCAGGATTTTCAAATGTGCTGGTGGCGAAGGAAAAAGGGATGATCCCGCCATTGGTAATCAGCTCCTCATCTATGATCCTGGGAGGAGCGGCTCTTTTTATCTGTTCCATACCGTTTGAGGGCATTCAGATGGAAGCCAAACCTGCGGTTTATTATATCTCACTGAGCTGGTTGAGCCTGCTTTCGGCCATTGCCATATCTATCTGGATCATCCTGTTAAAGAGACCCGGCATCAAGGTGTCTGACCTGAACCTGTGGAAATTTCTGATTCCCATGTTTGGGGCACTGTTCAGCTGGATATTACTGCCAGAGGAGCAACCACAGCTGCTCACCACCGCCGGGATGTTCCTGATTACGTCGGCTCTCATAATTTCGGGCCTGCTAAAGCGGAAAAAAGATCCAATGATTCAAGAAAAAGCATAACTTTATTGGATCATTTTGCCATGAGAATTCGGACCCTGACATATCTGTTTGCGTTAGCTATTTGTACACTATCGAATCTTCATGCGCAGGAGGGGCCACTGGTAAAAAGGGGGGTGCTGGATCTTCGGGAATATGACTTCCATACCGATGGGTCATTGGAGATAAGGGGTGAATATGAGTTCTACTGGAACCAGATGATCAACCCCGCCCTGGAAAGAGATTCCGGGGAAATGATCTATGCTGAAGTTCCCGGCAACTGGAATAAGCTTCGTAAGGAACATCCGGAAATAACCCGCTATGGATTTGCCACCTACAGGCTGCTTATTCTGCTGCCTGAAAATAAGAATGAGCTTGCTCTGAAGATCAACGATGTATATTCAGCTTCAAGTTATTTTTTAAATGGCAAGGCCATAGACTACCTGGGATTTCCGGGTGTGAATAAGTACCAGACGGTGATAAGGTACAGCAGGCCTATGATGATTGGTATAGTGGATAGTGATGAGGTAGAGCTGTTGATCCGGGTCTCCAATTTCGACAATAGAATCAGTGGCATTGTGGGAGGAATTACCCTTGGGGAGGTGGAGCAGATGAAGGATACCCGGCAGAAGGATCTCTTCCGGGGCCATTTTCTGATAGGGGCATTTTTAATTATAGGGATCTATTTTCTGGGACTTTACCTGATAAGAACGGAACATTACAGGCTCTATTTTTCCCTGCTTTGTTTTCTGATGGCCCTGAGGGTCGTGATGATTTTGGATATCCCGGTGATTGAGTCACTGAATCTGAATGGGCTAACAACCGCGCGGCTGGATTACCTCAATATATACTTTTTTGCACCCTTCTTTATATTGATGATCCGGTCGATCTTTCCCATTGAGTTTCCACCACTGCTCTACAGGATCTTTTTGTGGGTATCAGCTGTGTTTATTGCAATAGTGGTAGTCTCACCCATTAGCCTTTTTTCATTCACACTTCCCTTTTTCTTTGCATTTTTCATCTTTGTCAGCACTATTTTTCTCTACGTGATCATCCTGGCATGGATGCGTGGAAGAAGTCATGCCCCTGCCTATACCCTTGGTTTATTGATCCTTTTTTTCGGTACCCTGAATGATATGCTAAATGAGGTTGAGGTGATTGAAACGGTTTATGTGGTACATTATACCATGTTTGTTTACCTCCTGGTCTACGCCTATATCTTTGCAGACAAATCAAACTACCTGCAGCAAAAAGCACAAAAGCTGGCTGATGAAGTTAGTCAGGTTAAATATCACCTGGAGGACCTGGTTGAGGAGCGTACCACCGAACTCCAATCTGTCTCCACAGAACTGGAAAAGCAGAAACAAAAGCTGGAGTCCAGCAATCGCGATCTTATTGAGGCCATGAATGCCAGGAACCGCTTGTTTGCCATAATCGGGCATGATGTGAGGGCTCCCATAGGCTATAATCTTCAGGCCCTGGAGATGCTTATCGAAAATCCCGATATTGAGGAGAAGGAGAGAGAGGAACTGTTGAAAATGATGGCCACTTCCTCTGAAATCACTTACAACCTGCTTGACAACCTGCTGGTATGGGGGAGGTCCCAAACCGGAAAATTAAAGGCTATGCCGGCTCGCTTAAAACTTAAAGACCTCATCGATGAGAGTCTGGAGCTTATAAATGTCGGACTGAGGGAGAAAAAGCTGAAGGTAGAAGTGTATGTTAGTGAGGAGCACTTTGTGGAAGTTGACCGGGATCAGCTCTATATTGTGATCAGGAACCTGATGAGCAATGCCATGAAATTTACTCCGGAGAAGGGTAGTATCTATATTTCATCAAAAAAATTAAACGGGGAAGTGGCTATCTCTATCAGGGATACAGGGATCGGTATACCGGAAGCAATTCAAGCCAAAATACTGGATTCGAAATCACATGTATCCACCAATGGTACCAGGGGGGAAAAGGGATCCGGATTGGGGCTTACCATCTGCCGTGAGATTATGCAGACAAATGATGGCTGGATGAAGATTGATAGCAGTTCCGGAAAAGGGACCACCATTACACTGGGAGTAAAGGCATCAAGTCGCTAAAATTCCTAAACAAACTTCACTGCGGTGCCGTAGACCAGGATCTCTGCTGCACCCTGCATTACAGCACTTGTGGTATAGCGGATATTCACCACCGCGTCTGCATTTAACTCCGAAGCCTCCTGCATCATGCGCTTGGTGGCTATGGCCCTGGCCTCATTCAGCATTTCAGAGTAACCCCTGAGCTCGCCACCTACAATAGATTTCAAAGCGTTCCCGATATCCCTGCCCAGGTGTTTGGATTGGATCATGGATCCTTTGACAGTTCCGATCAGCTCATATTTCTGTCCAGGAATGTTCTCAGTATTGTAGAATGGTATCATCTTTTCCATAGGACTTCAATTTTGTGTTGAATTTACTAAATTTATACACATGAGAGCGATAAGCGTCAAATCTGTGGAGGTTCTGGAAGAAGAACTTCAACTACATGTACACCACACCCTGGGAATGGAGCAATACACCGATTATGTGTTCAAGACGGGGGGTGGTAAGATCTATTCTGCTACTATTGTCATGGAGTCGAGCGATCATGTGATCAGCAAGGTGAAAGAGGCAACCACCTCCTTCCCTGAGCATGAGTTTGTTCTCGTCGACCTTGATACAGGCTCCAATGCTTCCACCACCTACAGGTTCAGGGATGGGGAGATACTGGAAAAGAAATTTAGTATTGGCTGAGATCGTCTTTCTCTTCTTCGTCAATCTCTTTTATGCGTTCAATATAGACGCTGATCAAAGCTATTATAACTACCAGAGGAGCTATTAGCAATACCAGGGTCCAGAAGAGTCCCAATCCCTCTTTTACAAACACGGTTACCAGGCTGCCAGCCCATACAAGGATGAAGAAAATTACCAGGATCATTACAAGTGTGGGTCCAAATCGCTTATCCATGATCAGATGCTTTACTCATTCGATTTAATCTTTACTTTCGAAGGCCTGAGCCCGTCAGCAGTGGCACTTACAACCAGGTCGCCAGGTTCACCGCCTGCCTGGAGGATCAACAACTGCTTCCCTCTGCGGATCTGTTTTGAGTTGGAGCCCTGGGGAGTGTGATCAGCCAGGTCACCGTTGTCAATGGCACGGATCCTGCCAGGTCCGTCCAACTCATAATTGACCAGGTGATTGCTGTGGGGATTAAGTTCCCCGGTGCTATCCACCACAGAGGTGGTAATATGTACAATGCGCTTTTTCCCGCCCAGCTCTTGCTGGTCAGAATTCATAGCAAGTGCGTAAGGTGCGGAGGATGAATGCAGGGTATCGGATACCTTTTGTTGCTGACCGTCGGCACCCTGGAAATATGCATGGGCCACCAGTTCACCATATTCGTAGGGAACCATGGCTTTGATTACACCATCAGGGAAGGCATTTCGATTCAGGGTATGGACAACTTTACTGTTCAACTCGATAGCTACCTGGCTGCAGTTGGTAAAGACCACCACCTCTTTATCAGCCGGATCGTCCATAAAACTCCAGTGATCCACCAGAGGAACACCCACCCGGTTGGTTTGCCAGCTGGTGAGCCGGTTCAGTGAGTCGGCAAGCTGGGAGTCTTTAACCGTAAGTTTGACGATGGGATCCTCGCGGTATTGAGCGGCAATATACCATGCATGGGGTTTGATAAAACCATTGGTCTCCATCAATCCCTTTTTTGAGCCTCGATCTGGCCACCCCACTGATTCTCCCAGGTAGTCGATTCCAGCCCATATGAATTGACCTGCCACAAAAGGATCCATATTGTTCCAGGAGTTATCGGCGTAATCTATTCTCTGGTAGTCTCTTTGACCTTGAGTCTCGTAGGCCCTGGTCTTGGAGGCAATAAACACCAGTTCGGGATACTGGGCATGCCAGGTCCTGAATGAATCGCTTCGGTAATTATAGGAAACAACCGGTGAGACGTGCATCAGGCTCGAGGGAACCTCATAAAAGCCCTCGTTGTCGCCCGGATGCAAGGCAGCGGTGACCATCCTGGAAGAATCTATGGAACTTACAAGCTCCTTCATTCTGCTGTACCATGCCACTCCCTCACCAGGGATGAAGAGTTGCTCCCTGGTTTCATTCCCTAAACTCCACAGGATAACCGAAGGATGATTCCGGTCACGTTTAATAAAATTTGACAGGTCCTTCTCCCAACTGTTTTCCAGGTTCAGGTCCATTGCTGCACCCTTCCAGGGTTGCTCCCAGGTATCGTACATTTCATTAATGACCAGGAAGCCCATTTTATCGCACAGATCGAGCACCTCTGGTGCATGCGGATTGTGGGCGAGTCTCAGGGCATTCACCCCCAGCTCCTTCATTAGCCTGAATCTTCTTTTCCAGGTTTCAAGAGGAACGGCAGCTCCCAGCTCTCCACCGTCGTGATGCAGACAAACCCCCTTCAGAATCAATTTTTCGCCATTCAGAATAAAGCCCTGCTCAGGATCAAATTGAGCCGTCCGGATCCCATGCGGAATACTCACATGATCCAGCTTCTTGTTCCCATCCCTCAAATAGCAGTGCACCGTGTACAGGTCGGGAGATTCAGGCGACCATAAGAGCGGGTCTTCGAGGGTGAAGGATTTCGTGACCTTTCCCTTACTATTCCGGTCCAGGTATTCGCTGCTTCTTCCGTCTGCCACCAGTCTTCCATTGGGATCCAGGATATCGTACCACACCTCAAAACGACGCTCCTTCCGGCCCTTGTTCTGGATGTCAAGCGATATGTCCAGTCTGGCTTTCCCGCTGTTGTCAATGTTTGAGTTAACAGCCTCTCCCCATACCTGCATATGCAGCGGGCTGGTTGTAATCAGTCTTACATGTCTATATATTCCCCCGCCCGAATACCAGCGATCCACGGGTAGTTTACTGCAATCGGTTCTGACTGCGATCACATTGAGTGTATCCAT
>Ga0209345_10003864_pt1 | contig 14993 bp, 16 predicted proteins | sample Cruoilmetagenom7_FD_187294 | JGI IMG/M metagenome (GOLD analysis project Ga0209345, IMG submission 187294) | Oil polluted marine microbial communities from Coal Oil Point, Santa Barbara, California, USA - Sample 7 (SPAdes) (version 2) | ecosystem: Environmental > Aquatic > Marine > Oil seeps ... | reverse complement strand
CAGCGTTGGGGTGTTGCCGGGGGCAACACTTCCAACAGGGTGGCTGGGGTGTTTCCACTGGAAACACCCAACGAAGGTGAGTTCCGGGTGTTGCCGGGGGCAACACTTCCAACAGGGTGGCTGGGGCAGCACGATTTTTATGCGTAACGAATACAGGACACGACCATGAATGCGACTGCACTGGATAGGCGACATGACTTTGCACTGAATCAGTACGCAAAGGGCCTTTTAAAACCCTTTAAGGGTAAGGGGGAGATTCTTCGTTTTCGCGATGAACTCGACCAGGAATGTCGGAGGCTATATCAGGAAGCGGCGGACTTTGCCAATCAATACAACCGGACGGTAGTCCAGGTGGGCTTATGGCTTAAACCACATAGCCACAGTGGAGGGAGAGTTCGCGCGGTTCAATGGCGGGACAAGGCGCAGAGCCAGATGGGGCGGCGATTGCTTGAAGCGGTCTTGCAGTATGGAGATGTATCACAGGGCATGAAGCGTCAACTGGTCGAGATTGAAACCAAGCGGGCCATCTTCAATGCCAAGAGCGCGGCGGCGACTCGCCAGGTAGATCGGCTGAACAAGTTGATCAATGACCTCGATAAGATCGAGGCAATGGCGTGAACGCCGTCAGGAGCCAGGAATGAGTAAGGCTTTGTATTAACATTTCCCGCTGACACTCCTTCCCTTGAATAGCGAGAGTGACCAGACATTCATTCGATCAGGGGATTCATATGAGTACGCATTTCATGGGCGAGGGGAATATAGGTACTGATCCTGAAGTCAAGTTACTGTCCGCCAACGGTAATCAGCCGCCGAGAGGGCGGCTGCGTCTGAACGTTCGTTTCGACAACCCGGTTCCCACTGATATCGGCAGTGTTGATCGCGGCGGATTCTGGGCCAATGTGGAAATTTGGAACCGCGACGTCGAGACCTGGGCTCGCCTCTATCAGAAGGGCATGCGAGTCATGGTGTCTGGGCGCATGGTACTCGATGAGTGGAAGGACCGAAAAACGGGGGAGGACCGTTCTCAGTTCAAGGTGCAGGCGGTACGCATTGGTATCCTGCCATTCCGGGTTTCGCAGGTTGTACTTGAACCTGCCAATAACGGCGCTCCTGCATCTGCTCAGCAAGCTTCTGGTAATCAAGGTGTACCAACAGCCTCGCAGTCCAATCAGCATGGCGCGTATGCCAAGTCAGCCGGACCGGAAGGTGAGTGGGAAAATCCGACTGGAACAGGTGATTCCAATTTCTAGAAAGCATTGAGGACGACACTCGGTGTAGAGATGAGCTCTGCTCCGATGTTTATATGAAAGACTCAAATAACGCTGAAAGATTGTGGAGTAGGTATGAGATCCAACAGTTCAATAATGGGTGGAGTGACCATTACTCTGTTGCTGACTGCATGCACGGGGCACCAAGGTCCTGTGCAGGCGGACACGCAAGCATTGTTCTTTGTCGGAGAGGATGGAAGCAGTTTCAGCTTTACTCCAACTTGCGTAGAAAACATGCGTTATTGGCATGATGCCAATGACCGAGAGTTTCTTGAGTTTGATATGAAACAAACGTATGAGTGCCATAAGGCACTCAACCAATGGGTGAAAGAGCGTATCGGAGAGCAAGTAAAACTCAACTTCGGGCGGAAAACAGTGTCGACGGCTACCCTGCAATCGCCTTTGGGAGCTAAGAATATCACTATCGGAACCCATGACCAGGAGTTGCTGGAACTGATCCACGATAGCTACTCGCATAATCAATAACCCCCTTCCCATGAAAGAGCTACGAGCAGAGGTATGACTCATGGACCCAAGTCTGATGGATCCCAACGAGGGTAGACTTGCACCAGGAAATGAAATGATGAGCAACCAGAGGGAAGAGCATGTTGCCGTGTTCAAACCTTCAGCCAAGGCGGCGATCCCTACCGCGATAGGTTGGCTGCTACTGGCATTAGTATGTACGGCAGCATTAGTGTTTGCGCTGGCTCAGCGGCCTGACCTGACATACTTGCTCGGTCCACGTCTGGCATTGCTCATGGGTCTCATCTGGGGTGTGTGCTTGATTCCACTGTTATACAAGTTACTGGTCTTGAAAACGGTGACCTATTCGCTTTCGACGCAGCGCTTGGAATATACCCGGGGAATTCTACATCGGCGTCGAGATCAGCTAGAGCTGGTACGGATTCGAGATATCACCTCGAATCGAACGCTGATGGACCGGCTGTTAGGCATTGGCACCGTTATCCTGGATACGGTCGACCGTTCTCATCCCGAGTTCAGAATTGAAGCCCAACCTAATGTGTATGGGCTCAGCGATTGGCTGCACAGGTTGAATGCTGCAGAGCGTCAGCGACTTGGATATCGGGAGTACGAAGGAACTCAGGGTCTCTGAAACAACTAGGCCCTTTCGGTTAACTGAATGTCTGATTCAATAAGGATGTGGAAATGAAACGTGTATTGATAGCTGCAGGATTACTGGCACTGACCGGGTGTGCAGCACAGGACCATTACTACTCTCAAGGTGTGTGTGTGACATGCATTAACAACCCGATTACCGGTGAGCCGGTGAACTACGACCCCAACGAAACACCGCAACGGGTGGCGACCAATGCCCAAGGCGAGACCGTCGATGTCAGTAATCTGGGCAGTCAGCGAGGCTCCATCGATATTGACTCTCCCGTCGATGTGGATACCGCCTATGCTCGTATTAAGCCGGCTATGGGATTCCGTTCGCCGAATGATTTCGAGAGCCCCGAGAGTACTACCGCAAAAATGCAGATGGGCGATGTCGCCTGGAAGCATGATCGCACCCCGGGTGCCTATTATAATCTCGGGGACTATGGTCGCCAGACAGTCGGTGGTACCCAGTATTCCATCCTTCAGCGCGTTCAGATCGAGAAGAGTGGCTCCGGCTCTCGGATCCACTACAGCTGGGCACCGGCGGATAAGCGGATTCCCTACGATGGGGCTGCTATGGAGACTGCCCTGACGCAGCGTCTGAATGCCGCTTTGCAGTAAGGAGCGACATTGAGTTGATGACTGACGGTGGGTAGAATCGCCGTTTTTTTCGGCCTGAGGGTCGGCACATTTCAACTTGTATATTTCGTCTGACGTGAGGAACTTTCATGGCTGATAATGCTGATTTGGCATCAGAAATCACCGACCGGATGGTCAGCGAGCGTGTCGGGGGTGTTTTGAACAACGTCAGTACTGTCGCGGATAACACCCACTGCGAAGAGTGTGGCGATGAAATCCCCGCAGCTAGGCGGATTGCGGCGCCCTGGGCGACGATGTGTGTATCCTGCAAGGAAGCTCAGGAAGCAGTATCCGCGCATTATCGTCGGCGCCGGTGATAAATACCGAGTACTAGTATTAACCTTTCACGCTGTTCCGATCTTCTAGTTCCTTCACGCTGGGTTCAACGAACGTAATGGAGCCCAGTCCAATGCCCCGCCTTTTTCTCTGCGAAAAACCCAACCAAGCACGTGACATCGGTAAGGTGTTAGGCGCTACACGCCGTGGTAACGGGTGCCTTCACGGTGACGACATCACGGTAACCTGGGCAATCGGCCACTTGCTTGAGCAAGCTCCTCCCGATGCCTATGACCCGGCACTCAAACGCTGGTCATTGGACTCGCTGCCGATCCGCCCGGTGCAGTGGAAGAACATCGTACGCAAGGACGCGACCAAACAGTTCAAAGTAATCCAGGGCTTGCTGAAACAGTGCAGTGAGGTGGTGGTGGCCACGGATGCCGATCGCGAAGGGGAAGTGATTGGGCGTGAGATCCTCGATGCCTGTCACTACCGGGGGCAAGTATCTCGGCTGTGGTTATCCGCGCTGGATGAAACGTCGATTCGCAAGGGGCTGGCCAGTATCCGCCCCGGTGAGTCGACGGTCTCGCTGTACCAGGCGGGGTTAGGCCGTTCTCGTGCGGATTGGCTCGTGGGTATGAACCTGACGCGAGCGTTCACGGTGCTGGCTCAGCAGCAGGGCTTCGATGGCGTGCTGTCGGTAGGCCGGGTCCAGACGCCGGTCTTGGGCATCGTCGTTCGGCGTGACCAGGAGATCGCCAATTTCGTACCCAAGTCCTTCTGGGAGGTGTTGGCCAACCTGCAAGCTCTAGGTGGCAACTTCCAGGCGAAGTGGGTGCCGAGCAATGAGACCTGGCTCGATGAAGAGGGGCGCTGCATCAATCGTGAAGCCGCGCAGGCCGTGGCCGTACGCGGACAGGGTGGACAGGCGAGAGTGGTGTCCGTCGAGACCACGCGCAAGCGTGAATCTGCCCCTCTGGTGATGGATCTCGGTACGCTGCAGCAGGAATGCTCGCGGCGATTCGGGCTGGGGGCGCAGCAGGTGCTAGACATCGCGCAGTCGCTCTACGAGACCTATAAGGCAACGACCTATCCTCGTACCGACTGCCGCTATCTGCCGACATCGATGTTGTCCGAGGTTGGGGTAGTCGTGAAGGCGCTCCTGCATTCGGATGCCTCGCTCTCACCCGTCATCGAGCGTCTGGATGTGAATCTCCAGAGCCGCGTGTGGAACGACAGCAAAATAACGGCTCACCACGGCATCATTCCCACCACATCTTCCTGTGACATTTCACGGATGAACGAGGCTGAGTGGCAGGTCTATGACCTCATTCGGCGTCATTACCTCGCGCAATTTCTACCAGCACACGAGTATGATCAAACCGAGGTGCAGTTGGACCTGACCGGTGAGCGTTTTGTATCGTCTGGTCGGCAGGTCTGCGTCGAGGGATGGAAGGTGCTGTTTCCCCGAGGGAAGAGCAAAGGACAGGACGACAGTGACGCCGACGAGGACGAAACCGCTGGAGCGCAGGCGCTCCCGCCCTTCCGTCAGGGAGAGACCTGTTCCGTGCAGGCTATCCAGGTCAAGGATCGTCAGACACAACCTCCAAAGCCCTTCACCGAGGGCACGCTGATCTCTGCAATGAAAAATGCAGCTCGATTTGTGACTGATGAGCGCCTGAAGGCGCGATTACGCGAGAGCGCGGGCATTGGCACCGAAGCGACACGAGCTGGGATCATTGTAACGTTGCTGGCCCGAGGGTTCCTGCGTAAGAAGGGGCGCACGATCGTGTCTACTCCCTTGGGGCAGGCATTAATTGCAGCGCTTCCCCCGCAGATCAGTAACCCCGGCATGACCGCGTTGTGGGAGCAGGCGCTCGATCAGGTCGCTGAGGGGTCATTGTCTCTGGGTGATTTCATGCAGCGTCAGAATGTCCTACTCGACAAGCTCATCGGTCTGGCACTCCAGCAACCCCGCTTGAATCTCCCAGAAATGCCCAGCGAGAGCTGTCCACTGTGTCAGGCGAAGATGCGTAAGAGGAACGGAGAGGAGGGGCCATTCTGGGGCTGTAGCCGATATCCCGAATGTAAGGGAACGAAGCCGATCGGCAATAAGAGGAGCAAATCGGGATCTCGAAAATCTCGCACCAAGAGGGGAACCAGTGGTAAAGGATCATGAGATAGCGAAGCTTCAGGGGGACTTCCTTGCCATAAGGGCAACACTGCTTGATAATTAGAGGCATACCCCGTTGCCAACTGACGGTTATCAGTTGATCCCTTTGGACTCGCCATGAGTTCGATCCCAAAGCGCGAACACCTGGCGAAAACGCGCACCCACCGCAAAGACGTTTTGCACTACATTGGCATGTATCGGGTTCCAGGTTCCTTGTGTTTCAGGTCGACCGGTCGTCGACCATCTCTTTCAGTCAAGTTTGACCGGCCAGCAAGACGCCCTCCAACTGGGGGTCTTGCTGGCCGGTTGGACTGTGTTTCACCGTGGCGGTGCCGGTCGCCTGACCCCCCGGCTCCCTTTGTGCGGGGATCCGCGCACAAACCTACCTGTCCAACGCCATGAATCGGGACGGGATGCAGAGGCAGATTCGATCGCATGACGACGAGGGGCATGACGGTTGATGGCCAGCATAATGGCAATCTTCACACGCTACCCGTACCGGTATCCGGTAGCAGATTTGACTTGTGGTATTGGTCCTCAATCCCAAGTCGAGGCGGCGAGGCAAGTTCTCGTGACCCCGGCTTGAGATTGATGATCGCGATTCAGGGTTGACGTAATACGCAAGTAGCGCAATCCTAAAGGTGTCAGACGTTAGCTGTTGACGGTAATAACAGCGCCCTTTGCCCTCTGGGGCATCTCCCAAAGCCGTAACGCATCCCGAGAGACGGCACCCTGGCGGGTTGGATGCAGACTTCTAAATCTCGGCACTTTGCCGAACCACCCATCGGGGAAACACTTCCCCTATGGGATGGTGTTTCTCCCGGATTCGTATGTTTCAACTTCTGGAGAATCACCATGACTACTTCCATCGATAAGCAATTCTTCGATCTACACATCTCTGGCGTTGGCTATGTGAATCGGATTCGCTTGGTCACTCCCAAGCGTGGCAACCCTTTCTGGGCTTGTGACATATCCGCATTGAACGGCCCTGCTGATGATGTGGAATACCGCCGCTTCGACTGTCGTGTCAGCGGTCAGGTAGCGGAGAAGCTGGTCAAGAAGTTCGCCGCGACTGTCACTGATCGCAAAGAGAAGGGGCTCGCAGAGCCCAAGATCTTGATCGGTTTCAAGCTCGGTGACCTCTATCCCGATATGTTCACGCGTACCAAAGGTGACCGTGCAGGTGAAACTGCCGTAAGCCTCAAAGCGCGTCTACTATTCGTCAATTGGGCTAAGGTTGACGGTGAGAAGGTCTACGAAGCGCCTCGGCGCGAAGAGACCGATACTGCTCGACTTCCCGCTCAAGAAGACAGCAATACACATCAAGGTGCTGCTGCGTCTCCTCAACCGACCATGACGGGTTCGGTTGGTGCTGCCGAAGCTGTCGCCTGATTCCACCTCAACCTCCATACCACCCGGGAAGCTTCGCTTCCTGGTGGTGTGGTTCTACCCACAAGGCCCAAGGGAACATCGCTTTTTCCATCGGCCTTGCTACACACCGAGATTAACCTTTCAACTCCCTACCGGGGCTATTCCCTGGTGGGATGGCTCCGTCAACGCATTGGAGCTATCCCATGAGTGATTATCTGAACCATCAGCTTGCCACCGAAGATGTGGATGTCATCCTAGCCGCCTTGAGGCTGTTGCAACGCACGATCGATCTGGACATACCCGATGAGATACAGAAGATCGGCGGTGATAGCCTGAAGACCGTCGACATCGATGATCTGTGTGAGCGATTGAACCTGGATGGGCAGCCTAGCGATCAGGATGAGAGAGAGATTCTGATCAAGCGTTTTCGCGCAGAACTCTCCCGGCCTGAGTGGAACTCGGATACGGCTGCCAACCTGGCAACAGCCCTTGCTGATGCAGGTTGGCCCATCTTCCATCCTGGCCAAGAGGGTTGGTATCTCGATGTCGTTGAAGGGGCCTATTCAGTGGTGGCCAAACCTGACGGACCTTTCAGATCCAATGCCGAGGTCATGACCGCCATTGCCAGGCAGTTCGCTGCCGGTTGTCGTTGGCATGGGCAGGTGCTGGATACGATCGGGATGACAGCATGCGGTCACGGAAAGCCCGTATTGAGAGTTATCGGGTTCGGACCCAATGCCGAGGATGTTGTGGTGGCCAATGAACTGATGCCAGAGCGCAGCCTGGAAATTGGTTGTCGGCCTGAACTTGGCATTTGGTCGATTTATCGACGTGATCCGAAGAGTTTTGAAGCTAAGTGGGTTGCCGACCGGAGCGACTGCCGCAGTGCTCTCAAATATTGTGCAGACCGATTAGGCGCCGACATCAGCGACGAAGCTGTCGAGTCCCTCATCACCTACTTTCAATAATTCACCTAAACGCCCTCCGGGGCGTTTTTTTGTTTTTGGGTTACTGGGTCAAGAAACCCGATCCTGCCTGTTTAACATTCCTCGTCGACCGATGCATCTCATGGCGGCACCGTGAGCCTGATTCTGATCAGAACTTTACGAGGCCAACATGATGTATGCCTTCCCACGTTTCCTGTCCTGTGGTGTTGTGATGGTGCTGCTGGCCGGCTGTGCCCACCAACCCTCAGCCAGCACTAGTGCTACACCGAAAGTGGATGCCGCCAGTGCACTGCAGATCTCTCCGCTGGACGATCCCAGGGTCATTACGACTGAACACCAGGTCGTCACCGGCCCCAATCCCCCTCGACGCGGCATTGTGGATCCCGATGTCTATGACCAGGAATTGATACCTGTCGAGGTGTTGCGCACGGGACGTTATCAACTTGTCACCATGCAGGCCCCGATGGGACAGCGATATCTGCTTGAGCAAATCGTCAACGTGCGCATTCCACCGAGCATTTCCACCACCGTGGGGGATGGCATCCGCTACACCCTCAAGAATACGGGATACACCCTTTGCCCAGCGACCCGGGATCACCAGGAGTGGCTCTACAGCCGTCAACTGCCCGCTGCTCATTATAATCTGGGACCCATGACGTTGCGTGAAGCACTGCAGGTACTCGCTGGCGATGCCTGGGAGCTCGAAGAGGATCCAGTGCGCCGTCAGGTCTGCTATGAGCAGCGTGACCTCCGCACGGTGATAACTACTATGGTCGTGCCGGAGCGGAGCCATGAGTGATCAGACTAACGAGCTGGCCATGGATTCGGAGCCCAATGAGGCAGCCAGAGATCCGCTCACTGCAGACCCCGGTGAACGTCTCCTCAAGAAGAAGCGACCTTCTCGACGCTTGCTGATGGTGGGTGGCCTGGCTGTCGCACTTGTCGCGCTTCTGATAGTCGTCCTCCTCACACGAGGAAACGGGCCTGCTGACCCGCCTGAGCCTGCTACAGCGGTTCAACCGGAAGCCATCACACGTCTTCAAGGATCTGTGCATGACCTGGAGCAGCGTCTGGGCTCAATGAATGACCTGAATGCTCGGGTTGCTTCAATGGGCCAACGTGTTGATCAGCTCAATGCTCAACTCGACCAGCCGTCGGGAGATCTTGATGTGGAGCGCCTGAGCCATCGTATGGAAGCCCTGGAAAGTTTCCTCGAGGGAGCAAGCCCGCGGATAGATATGCAACTGACAGCGCTGGAAGAAGTTGTCTTAAATCGTCTCGCCGAGTTGACTACCGCGACTCTGCATGTCGAAGAACCTGAGCCATCCCCCACACCAACAAAGCCTAGAACGGCAAGCCGTCCTGCAGTGCCGCGCCTTCCCCTCCACATTTCTGGCGTCGAATACCGTGGTGGCCGCCCTTACTTGAGTGTTGCCACTGGTCCGGTACAGACACTTGACCAAGTGAGGTTGCTGGGAGAGCGCGAATCAGTAGGGGAGTGGCAACTGGTCACTATCAACGCCTCAACGGCGGTATTTCGTTATCGCGGGCAGAACGTCACGGTCAATCTGCCGTAGGAGCTGAACGATGAATCTGGCAACTCGCATGAGAAATTTTGAGCATGGCGGCATCCGACTCAATGCCATTGCCTCGATGGCGGCTCTGATGATGTTCACTTTGAGTTCGGCCCAGGCCGCTGTCCCACCAGGGACGGACATTTTTCCACCTGACGAACTTATCGACCAGATGGAAGGTGCTTCTGGTACATCAGCTTCCGTGGCTGAGCTTCAAACCGATGTCAGCGCCCTTGATGAACGAGTCGCCGAGCTCGCATCTACGGATCGAAGGGTCGAGGAGCTGACCATGCGACTTTCAGACACGTCGGTACGTTTGGAAGAGGGGAGGCAGGAACAGCAGCAATTGGCTGACCGGCTCCGCTCGCTTGAGACATCGGTCAAGGCTCTGGTGGCCATGACCGAGGAACGTATCGCGGATATGTCACAACGCTTGGCTTCCGAGAGCGCTGATGTGGAATCGCAGGAGGAGAGCAAGGACCCTGATGTTTTCGAGGACGAATCTGATCAGCCGCCTGACTCTGCCGCCGATGAGGGCGATTCAGACACCGGTCAAGAGGACGCTGCAGAGGGTTCCAATTTGGAGCCTGAGTCAGACGCGTCAGAAGCGGTGGCTGAGGCAGCAGCCGACGATAAAGAGCAAGAGGAGGCCTGATCATGGTGAATCGCAAAGCGCTTTATGGCGTGATGGCCGCGACGATATTGCCCTGCTTCGCATTGCCGGCATGGGGACAATCAGATGACGGACAACAGCGGCGCGACATGTCCATCACCGAGACGGTGATTGAGCGTAGTCAACAACGCGCTGCCGATGCCTGGGGATTGAACCAGCAGGAAGTCCAGCGCTACGAGTCGATCATGGAAGGGCCCAGAGGGATCTGGTCACCCAATCTGGATCCCCTAACGGCACTAGGGCTGGAGGCTCGCTCGGAAGCTGAGCGTCAGAAGTACGCCGAACTGTTGGTAGAGACCGAACGTAAACGTGTCGAGGCTGAGCTGGCGTTCCAACGCGCCTACGACGAAGCCTGGCAGCGTCTTTATCCTGGCGACATGCCTGTCAACTCATTTACCACCAACGGTGGCATTAATGCCACTCAATCGGTGTTCGGCAACACTGCCACCTCGACATCGTCGCGCCTGAACGTGGTCGTGGCCACTCAGGGGTGCATGCAGTGCGATGCTACAGTGAAACGGCTGCTCAGCACCGGGGCTGCCATGGATGTCTGGATTATCGATTCAGGGGGGAGTGACGATCGCATTCGCAGTTGGGCGGCGGAAGTGGGAATTCCCCCCGACCAAGTACGTAGTGGAAGTATCACACTCAATCACGGTGGTTCACTCAACATCGACGGCGCCGAGTTGCCGCGCGTCGCGCCGAGGGGGTGAGCGATGCGACGCGTGCTCGTGGCGATGGCAACACTGGCGAGTCTGCTGACGATAGGGCAGGCAAGCGCAAACTCGCCGGATATTCCTTCTGCGTATGTCGTGGCGGCAGAGGACAACGGTATTCCTCCGGACGTGCTCTACGCCGTGGCCATGACCGAATCAAAGCTGTCGTTGGAACATGCGGTACGACCCTGGCCATGGACCTTGAATGTGGGCGGCAAGGGATATCGGTACGAAACACGTAATGACGCCTGTACAGCACTGCGTTCGTTCCTCCAGCAGACTCGCGTCGTGGATGTTGGCATCGCCCAGATGAACGTGCACTGGCAGCCCCAGGTATTCGGTCCGGGTAAACGATTTTCCGATCCCTGTGCAGGGTTGGACCCTTACGCGAACCTTGATGAAGCCGCAAAGGTGATTCGGCAGCACTACGATGCATCCGGTGACTGGGTAGTGGCTGCCGGTCGGTATCACCGTCCTGCCGGTGGAGCTCCTGCTGCGCTATATCGCCGGAAAGTCCGTGAGGAGCTGGCTCAACTTGGATCATCACCGTCTCTGGGGACTGATTCTGCCGAGCTCATGGTGGCACGCGTCGCTTCTTCCAGCCGCTCAACCCCCTCTACATCAGCTGATTTTGCCAATGACGCCAGCCTTACCTGGATCACTCCATCTCCTCGATCAATGGAACCAGACGTCACCTGGGTAACACCAGAGCCACGTCGATGGATGGCTGAAGTCGCTGTGGCCAGCCGCTGATACTTAACTAGGAGCATGCACATGAATCTTGTGAACCGTTACTCCCTCTGCGTAATAACAGGGGGGCTGATACTGACCCTGACCCCGTTCGCGCAAGCACAGGCACCTGCCCAACGTCCGCCGGGGTTGCCGGATCTGGAGGTAGTGGCCGATTACGGTGGTGAGCCCGCACGCCCCTATTACGTGGCCATCAAGGGAGCTGGCGTCGAGGAGCAGGAAGGGTATTCCCCACAGATGGGGCCTCAGTCGCACCCAACAGAGCCTTATGGCGAACAGGACATGTTGCCTGTCGAGAGCGAACAGTTAACCCCGGGACAGGTCGTCGCGCGAAATCTCGATCTCCCAGGAGGATTTACCCCGATTTTTGTGATCGGCGACGACGAGCTGTCGCGTCAGTGGCTTGACCAGCGAGGTGACATTCTCCGCGATATGAATGCCGTGGGCCTGGTAGTACAAGTTGAGAATGAGCAGGGCCTGCAGGCGCTCCGTCATGCCGCCAAGGGACTTGAGCTGCGCCCTGTCGCTGGGGATGGTCTGGCCGAGCGATTGGGGCTTCAACACTATCCCGCCCTGATCAGTCAGCACGGCATTGAACAGTAAAGGGGGAGCGCCATGGATTCGGTACAACTAACCTCTGTCTCCCCTGACTTCACTCCCAGGCGCCTCATGTTTGGCGATGTGGCCTTCAATAAGGTGTACCACTTGGCCAAGGATCGTGTCATTGGGCGAAATATGTTGAGGCTGTACCAGAAGGTTCACCTTCGCAGAGGGTTCGTGACGATCATCATCTGCAATCTCTGGCGTATCGATCGGTCCCTGTGTTCTCCCGATGTGGAAACCCTTCTCTGGGATTTTGAGAGTGACTCCTGGCAACCATCGCTTTGTAATTACAAGGTTTGGCCGTTCATCTCTTTGCTTCCTATTCACCGCGTCAGTTCCCCGTCTCGGAAAGAGCAGCAATCGCTCTCGGATGCGCTCACCGTGCTTCGCCATGCCTTGAAATATGTGCTGGATCAGTCCGGGTTCCAGAAGCTTCCCAGGAACAAAAGCTCCCTGCTGGAGGATGCTTTCCTCCGTCAACAGTTGGGCGTCAAGACCTCTCGAAGCCGCTTCCAGCTGGACCATCGTCGGGCGGGAGCCGCCATGCGTGCACTTCGCAAGAATCTATGGGTGGAGGTCATTGATCAAAAGGTACTCTCCTTGACGTCATCCATGGTCGGTTATAGAGCCCGTATCGGTTTAACGGATTATCTTCGCTGTGCCAGCCACTGGACCGGCTTAAAACGGGTCGCCCTCGAACATCGCAACTGTGTCCCTTTACTGCAAGATATAGCGCCGTGTCATTGGGCGAGGCCAGACTTGTTTTCCCGGAACCTCTGGGTGACGGGGACACGGAAGACGACGTTGATCGACCGTCGCGGTTTCATGTGCAGGGACTGTTATGACTCCCCCCAGTACCTGTCCAGCCTACAGAGCAAAGCCGACTTTCGATGGTTGGTACAAGCTCCGACCTCGGTATTGAACCATCTCAAAGGAAGACTGAAGACATCCGGTCAACCGCATATGCCTCGATGGGTCCGGTTGCTCAGACTCACGCAGCCTCCGTCACGCATTCCATCTTTTGCCATGGTCATCGCGATCGATGCCATCAGCCTCCACCGACTGTCACCTGAAAATCCCTGTGATGTCAGGTTACTTCGAACCTGGTTATGCGAGTGTTCTCGCCTGTGGCAGGAAGAGGGCTTCTCGGTGTTTCGTCAATCCATGAGGCTCAGGGATCCCAACAGTTTGAGCAATCAACTTCGGCATGCCATGGACTGGTTTCGCGACGTAGGACGGGCTGCCGGTTTGCCGGGCAAGCAAATGGGTTGGGAAGCCATCAAACGTCATAGCGACATTTATCACCAGCAGTTGATGCAGGAAGGGGAAGGTCCACGAGGACGTCGAAACGAAAGACAGCTCTCATGGACCGCCCCAGTGCAGCGATTGGAAGCCGATGGCCTGAAGGCCGATGCCCTTCTCAGTTCTGCTGGTCTACGTGAAGAAGGCCAGCGAATGCATCACTGTGTCGGTGGGTACGATAACCGCTGTGCTGAAGGGGAGTACCTCGTATATGCCCTCTCCACAGCAGAGGGCAGTGACAGGGCCACCCTGGGGTTACGCGTCCAGCGCACAGGCAAGGTCGCCGTAGATCAGCTATTTGGCCCCTGTAACCAGGAGGCTTCTACTACGTTTCACAAGTTTGCTCGCGTCATCGTCAAGGAAATCAATAGCGTTGCTATCCTGGAGAATGCAGCATGAGTAGTCACCATCCCCTTGAGTCTCTCTTACGTCCTGCTGTTGAGCTGAATACCGTTTGGGTCTGCATAGGATGTGCCGTACTCTGTCTCTTTGCGCCCTGGTCGCTAGCATTGACACCAAGCGTGGGGATTACCACCGCCGGAGGCTTTTTGGCTTACGGTACTTGGCGATTTCATCAGGCGTGGGTGGTACTGCGTTATCGGCGTAACATGCGGCGATTGCCACGGTTTGAACTCTCTAGTCGGCAGATCCCGATCAGTCGACGCAACCTCTGGTTGGGGAAAGGGTTCCGGTGGCAGGCCCGACACACGCAGCGCCTGTATGAAGCATCGCAGCCCGCCGCCGAAGCCTACGTCAATCCCAGCCCCACTTATGAGAGGGCGCGTCGTCTGGAGAACCTTCTCGAGCGAAAACCGCTGGTAGACCAGATGGCCAAACTGCTGCGCTGGGATTCGCCACTCAACCCGGTTCGCCCCTTGCCACCGGTCGGGGGGAGCCCAGTCCTGCATGCCGTCGAATGGAAGGAACGTGATGTCTGGCTGCCGCTCGGTGAGCGAGTTGGCCATACCCTGGTCGAGGGAACGACGCGTGTGGGCAAGTCGCGCCTGGCCGAGAGCCTGATTACTCAGGATATCCATCGTGGTGACATCACCATCTGTTTTGACCCCAAGGGGGACGCTGACCTTCTGCTGAGGATGTATGCTGAGGCGCAGAAGGCTGGCCGAGGCGATGAGTTCTACATCTTTCACCTGGGCTGGCCTGACATCTCCTGTCGTTACAATGCGGTGGGACGCTTCTCGCGTCTCTCCGAAGTGTCGACGCGTGTGACTGGCCAGCTCTCGGGCGAGGGCAACAGTGCCGCGTTCCGGCAGTTTGCCTGGCGTTTCGTCAATATTGTGGCTCGTGCCCGTCATGCGCTAGGGGAGCGACCCAGCTACAACCAGATTCTGGCCGATGTGGTCAATATCGATGCGCTGTTGATGCAGTATGTTCAGGAGACGCTGGAACCACAGATGCCGGGCTCCAATCAGCAGATCACCGAGATCGAGGGCAAGCTTAACGACCGCAACATGCCACGCAACATGGTGGGACGACACAAGCGGGTGGTGGCGATCGTTCAGTATCTGCAGCAGCCCGAGGTCATCGAGACGCTGACGGATCCTGTCCTCGATGGTCTGCTCAG
>Ga0209345_10003863_pt1 | contig 14999 bp, 11 predicted proteins | sample Cruoilmetagenom7_FD_187294 | JGI IMG/M metagenome (GOLD analysis project Ga0209345, IMG submission 187294) | Oil polluted marine microbial communities from Coal Oil Point, Santa Barbara, California, USA - Sample 7 (SPAdes) (version 2) | ecosystem: Environmental > Aquatic > Marine > Oil seeps ... | reverse complement strand
GTTGCACTTATCACAGGCGGAACCAGGGGCATTGGACTGGGTATTTCCATGGCACTGGCTGCCGAAGGCTTTGATCTTGCAGTAAATGGTCTTCGGGAAGAGTCAGAAGTTCAGGAAGTCCTGGATGAATTATCCGGAGCCGGATATGAAGTACTCTATTGCAGGGGAAATCTTGGCGATCCAGGGGAGCGGAATAAGATATGGAAGCAGGCTCTGGATCATTTCGGTAAGGTGAATCTGCTGGTGAATAATGCCGGGAAGGCTCCACGTAAGCGGAATGATATATTGGATACTGATGAAGAAAGTTACCGTGAAGTGATGGATGTAAATCTTGTCGGACCTTTTTTCCTGACCCAGCTGGCAGCAAAGCACATGGTAGAAAAGAAACAAACCGATCCTGAATTTAGCGCCAGCATCGTGAATATTTCTTCTGTCTCAGCTACTCTGGCTTCAACTAACAGGGGAGAATACTGCATCTCCAAAGCGGGGATGAGCATGATGACCCAGCTTTTTGCTGTGCGCCTGGGGGAATACGATATCCCGGTTTTTGAAGTCCGCCCCGGTGTGATCCGCACCGATATGACGGCCGCGGTCAGTGAAAAGTATGATCGACTGATTGCAGAGGGTTTAACACTCCAGAAGCGATGGGGCGAGCCGGAAGATGTGGGCAGGGTGGTGGCCTCCCTGGCAAAGGGAGATCTGGCCTATTCCACCGGACAGGTTATCCAGGTGGATGGAGGCATGACCATAGGTCGGCTGTAATTGGTTCAGAAGACCTGGTACTCTGCTATAGGCTTAGAACCTGGATGAAGGTTCACTGCCCATGGTAATTTCCAGAACTCCACCACGGATGATTTCCTGATTATAAAGGTACAGGTCCTTCTGTTCTTCCCCATTCAGTCTTACTTCCTGTATATAGCGATTTTCCCGGCTGTTGTTCCTGGTCTGAATGGTAAAAGTCTGGTCGTGTGCCACCTCAATCTCTGCCCTGTGGAACAATGGACGGCCAATGGTCCAGATGGGTTTGCCGGGAGCCACCTGGTAGATGCCCATGGAAGAGAGTATATACCAGGCTGACATCTGTCCGCAATCCTCGTTTCCAATGATGCCATCGGGTCTGTCCGAATAAAAGGAATGCAGGATGGAGTCCACTAAAGCCTGGGTTTTCCATGGTGCTCCCGCGTGGGTATAAAGATAGGCCACGTGATGACTGGGTTCGTTGCCATGAGCATACTGACCTATAAGTCCAGTGATATCACCGCTGGCATTTTCTCCTTCGATCAGGGAGGACGTTGAAAACAGGGAATCCAGTCTTTCCTCAAATGCATCCCTTCCGCCAAGAAGTTCCATAAGTCCATCCGGGTCATGGGGTACAAACCAGCTCCACTGCCAGGCATTTCCTTCCACATAGGGTGAGTGTTCATGATCTGAATGCCTGGGATTAAATGGACTCAGCCAGCTGCCATCTGCGTTCTTGCCCCGCATAAATCCGCTCGAAGCATCAAAATACCTGAGGTAGTTAAGGGATCTGTTCCGGAATTGAGATGCTATGGAATCTTTTCCGCACCTCTCTGCCAGTTGCGCTATGCACCAGTCGTAATAGGACATTTCCAATCCATAGGAGACCGATCCGCTGATCTGGTCAGCAGGGATATGCTGGTCCATATTCACATAATAGTTATGGCGCGACATCAACCTTTCTTTCCTGAGATTATCACGTGGGTTGGGCAAGTCGGGCTGCCAGGAAGCACTAACAAGTGCAGCTTCCAGAACCTGTTCGGGATCAACACCCGGGATCTCCTTGCTTACCACATCTGCCAGAAATGCCACTGCAGGATAGCCGATCATGGTCCCGGTATAAGAGGCGGCAAGGGGCCATTTGGGCAGGAGCCCTCCCTGCCTGAACTTCAGAAGCAGGTTCTGAGCCCAATCCACTGTAATATCCTGGTCAATCAATGTCATCAAGGGATGCTGGGCCCGAAAGGTGTCCCACAGGGAGTATGCCGTATAGTTTATGTTACCTGTCTCCGCCTGATGTATCTCCCCATCCATTCCCCGGTACCTGCCATCGGTGTCCTGGTAAAGGGTAGGGGCCATCAGGGAATGATAGAGTGCTGTGTAGAAGATGGTATAGTGTTCCTCCTGCACGGCAGAAATTCTGATTTTTCCCAGTGCCTTGTTCCATGTATGTTCTGCATCGGAACGGATCTGTTCGAAGTCCCAGTGAGGGATTTCAGCTTCCATATTTAGTCTGGCTCCTTCCGTGTCCACAGGAGAAATGGACACCTTAATAAGCAGGGGCTCATCCTCCTTGAGTTCAAGAAATTGAAAGATGGTCCACAGGTCCTGTCCCTGGAAGGAAGATCCCTTTTCACCGGCCTGTCCGTCAATTGCCAGCTGCTTCATGGTAAAGGGACTTGAAAACTCCATGTGGAAATATACTTTGTGATCACTGGACCAGCCTGTGGAGTGTTTCATTCCACGAAGGCTTGTGGAATCTATGATCTCCAGCTGATTTAAAACATTCTCGTGGCCCCAGGTACGCTGAAGGATATGCCCGATATCCAGAAGCAGGTACTTCTCATTTCCCGCACTAAAGCGGTAGCGGTGCATGCCCACCCGCCTGCTGGCAGTCAGTTCGGCACCCAGCTGGTAATTCTCAAATTCCACTTTATAGTAACCCGGACCGGCCACTTCTCTGTCATGCTTAAATTGAGCCACCGGAATATTTTCCCTGCTATATCTCTCTTCAAGAGGACCCGTAAATGGAAGAAGCAAAACATCGCCCATATCCCCGATTCCGGTTCCGCTCAGGTGGGTATGGGAGAATCCATATATGGTATTGTCGCTGTAATGATATCCACTGGATGCATCCCAGCCATTCAGCCGGGTATCGGGACTTAATTGGACCATGCCTCGGGGCAGGGTGGGTCCCGGAAAGGTATGGCCGTGGAAGCCGGTTCCGATGAAAGGATCTACATATTGAATCAGCTCCTCTTCCAAGGGGAATGACTTCCCTTCTTCTGAGAATTTATCAGGGGATCCTCCGGTACATCCGGTCAGGATCAGTACAAGGTATACCAGTTGTTTTTTCATAGTCCGGGATTCATGAATAAAAACTAAATTAGTAAGCATTTCGCGTAGCAAAATTATAAACATTGATCAAATGAACACTGGCCAGTTTATTATTTCGGGACTGTTCTTATCGTTGTTTTGGACAGTATCCTGCAGTCAACTATCAAATCAAACAGAGGAAGTGCCACTGGCAAAGCCCACAGATATTCAATATAAGTGGCACGAGCAGGAACGTATTATGTTTGTCTGCCTCGACCCCTGCACCTGGCAGGGGAGGGAATACGATAACCACTCCATCCCCCTGGAAAGAATTAATCCTGCACAATTGGATACCGATCAGTGGTGTGAGGTGGCACAATCCTGGGGGGCAAAGGAAATTCTCTTTGTAGCCAAGCACACGGGTGGATTCTGCTGGTGGCACACCGAAACCACCGACTATGGAATTAAGGATACATCCTATAAAAATGGTGAAGGGGATGTGCTGAAAGAACTTACTGAATCCTGCAGAAAGTACGGACTGAACCTGGGGATTTACGTGTATCCCGGCGATGAAACCTGGGGTGCCGGAATTGGCAGTGGCGGACAAACCAGGGATCCCTCGAAACAGGAAGCGTACAACAAAGTGTTCAGGAAGCAGTTGGAAGAAACCCTGGCCAATTACGGGGAGGTAATCGAAGTCTGGTTCGATGGCAGCTGTGTCATCGATGTCTCTGATATCCTGGAGAAATATGCTGCAAATTCAGTTATTTTCCAGGGGCCACATGCCACCCTGCGCTGGCCGGGAACCGAGTCAGGTAAGCTGTTTTTCCCTGCATGGAATACAGTGAAAGAGGAAGATATGAATACGGGGGTTGCGACTCAAATTCATGGCGATCCCGATGGAACTGTTTGGGCTCCCCTGGAGACAAACACTACCCTCTATGATCATTTTTGGTTCTGGGCACCTGAGAAGGAGGAGAAACGCAAATCACTGGACCAGTTAATGGATTGTTACTACAAATCTGTCGGCTATGGCAGTGTCTTTTTATTAAATTCCACTCCGGATACGACAGGATTGATTCCTGAAAACGATGTAAAACTGTACAAGGCATTTGCAAATGAAATTGACCGGAGGTTTAGAGCTCCACTGGCAGAGTTAGCAAATAAAAGAGGGGAGGAAATTGTACTAGCGCTTCCCAAAAGCAGGAAGGTAAACCATGTCGTTATTATGGAGGATTATCGAGAAGGCCATAGAATCAGGAAGTATCGTATTGAGGGAATGGAGAATGGAGCATGGAAAGAACTTTGTTCTGGACAATCTATTGGGCGCAAGAAAATTGATTATTTCCCGGAAGTGGAAGTTTCAAAAATCAGATTATTAGTTAGTAAATCGCTTAATGAACCATTGATCAGGAGTATTGCTGCATATTATGTGGACGATTTTGTACCACCCCTGAAGAAGCCCGTCCATGCATATTCTCAATGGGTAAATGTGGGGGAGTGGAGTCCTGAAGCATTTGATCAGGGTGTGATGAAAATGAAGATAGATCTATCTGAACGCATAAATCTTCCCGGACAGTATCTTGTGAAATTTTCAGGGGAGTGTGAAATATCCTTATCAAATGCTGAGATTCATTATGAAGGACGTAAAGCACTGGATGAGTTTGTGAGAATTTCGGGGAATGAAATACACATAAACAGAACAGCTGCGGTTACAGAAGAGAGCAGCTCTGTTCTTCATGTGACCATTGGATCTGATAAGCCCTGTGAAGGGAAGGCAGATTTTAAACCATCGCTAATATATTAAGTGCTATGAAAAACAGATGGACTCTTGTTGTTAATTGTTTTCTAATGGTTTCGTTGTTGGTGGCCTGTGGAGAAGTTAATACGGGCCATGAAAGAGAAATCAGGGCCTATGACCTGGATTTTAACTGGGGAGATGGTGGACCGAATGCCTTTGCTGCACCGGGTTTATGGGCAGATGCAAATCCCAAAGAACATATTAACTGGTATAAGGATATGGGTGTGAATACGATTCAAACCTTTATCGTTTCATGTAATGGATATGCCTGGTATAAAAACGGTGTTGTACCAGAACAACCAGGTTTACAATATGATTTCCTTCCGGAGATGGTACGCCTCGGACATGAAGAAGGAATGAAAGTGATGGGCTACTTATGCATCGGCTCCAATACACGCTGGGGGATAGAATTTCCCGATTACAGTTACGGTTACCCAAGTGACCGGCATATCCCATACACAAAAAAATACCTGAAATACCTGGATGAGTTGATTCGGGATGCAATAGATAAAACCGGTATTGACGGTTTTATGATAGACTGGTTTTACCAACCCAACAGGAAAAGTCATGAGGGGGAATGGCTCGACAGTGAAAAAAGGCGTTTTGAGGAGCTTATGGGGAAGGAATTTCCGGGTAGGGAACAGCTTTCAACAGAGGAGTATGATGCTTATAGCCGGCTGGCAATAGCTGCCTGTTGGGATGTCATATACAAAGCAGCAAAGGAAAGCGATCCTGATTGTATCCTGTGGTTAACCTGCTTTGATATTATGCACCCTCATATTGCCAATTCAAAAATGATTCAACAGATAGACTGGTTAATGAATGAAGCGGGCGATATGGAAGGTGTTGCTGCAGTAAGAAGCATGGTAGGAAAAGATACCCGATTAATTACCTGCCTGGCAAATTGGAATAAGCAGGATCCTTTGATCATAGTGCCAAATGCAATTGAAGCCGGAGTAGGGCTTTATGGATTTACGAAGCCAGGAGCAAACTCATTGCTTCCTCCAGTAAAGAGTTATCTTGAATCGCCTCTTGACAGTCTTCAGGGAGATGATAAGAATATTGCTGTTCTGGCACGTGTTTATAATGGATATTCATTGGATAAAACGAAATGAAATGAAAAGATTTTTCTCCTTCCTCTTTTTCGTGATATTGAGTATTCAAATACAGGCACAGGTAGAGGATAATATTGGTAATTATAATGTTGTCTGGGAAAGCCCGTCAAAAGATGCAACTGGACAAATGCCGCTGGGGAATGGTGACATTGCTGCCGGTGTTTATGCAATATCAGATGGGGATCTGTATTTGCTGTTGTCAAAGAATGATGCTTTTACCTATAATGGTGATATTTTTAAAACAGGTAGGGTCCGGGTTTCTCTGAATCCAAATCCATTTGTGGAAGGCAAGGCCTTCCTGCAAAGCATGGACATGCTTACAGGTTCTGTTCAGATAAAGGCGGATGATGTAAAAATCAGCATCTGGGCAGATGCCAATCGCCCGGTTTACCACATTGAAATTGATTCACCCAATGAGATTGAAGTACAGGCAGAACCGGAATTCTGGAAGCGATTCGACCAGTGTGGCTTTAATAATTTCGATGTAACAGGTGAGAATATACAGGAAACCGCAAGTCCACCAACTCAGGATCTCAGAGTAGATAGAAAGGGGAAAATTATCTGGTACTATGCCGTTGGCGACCGCAGTGTTTTTGAGTCGGATATGGAGTATTACGATGTGGAAGCTATGATTGGAAAATATCCCGACCCTTATATCCACAATACCTTCGGAAACCTTCTGGAGAGCCCCGACCTTGCTTTAGAAAATGATGTCCTTAGCGGCAAAGGCAAACGCTTTGATATCCGTATTCATTCACTTACAAAACAGAGTCCCGAAACTTCCGATTGGATCAATTCCATTGAAGAGCTGGCTGCAATACCAGTAAACACCGGGCAGGATTGGGAAAATCATAAGAAATGGTGGGCGGATTTCTGGGACAGGAGCTGGATTTTTATTTCCGACAATCAACTGCCTTCAGGAGAAAAGGGAAAGATTAGCAGTGAAGGTTATACTTCAGAGAGAGAAGATAAAGATGCAGCTGCCTTAATTACACAAAGCTACAACGTATTTCGCTACCTGATGGCATGTCAGAGTCGAGGAGAAAACCAAACTAAATTTAACGGGGGACTGTTTACCCAACCTTTGCGATGTATGGAAGATAATATCTGGAAAAAGGTTGTCTCAAGTGAATCAGATGGCTTCCTGATCAGTCACGAAGACGACCGTGACTGGGGCAGACGTTATACTTTTCAGAACCAGCGATTGTTGTATTGGCCTATGGTTATGAGTGGCGATTACGACCTAATGAAGCCCTTCTTCAATTACTACACCTCTTTGCTCCCTGTTAGAAAAGCAATTACAAAGGCATGGTTTGAACACGAAGGAGCGTATTATCGCGAGAACATTGAACCAACTGGTGCTGAACGTGATTGTGGTCGCGATGGGAAACCTCTGAAAGTTGCACCGGGTGAAAATACAGGGCAGGGATATTACCACAGTTTTTATTTTACCAGCGGACTGGAAATTGTCGCCATGATGATTGAATATGTCAATAATTCGGGCGATGAAAAATACAGGGACAATGAATTAATTCCTTTTGCGCGAGAAGTTCTTTTGTTTTTCGATAAGCATTATCAGCGCGATTCAGGTGGGAAAATTAAACTGGATCCGGCAATGGTTCTTGAAACATTTTGGATCGCTGTAAATCCTGCACCGGATATTGCCGGGCTTCAATTTTGTCTGGATGAATTGATTAAAATGGATGCCAGTATAGAGGCGGACAAAAAAGAGTGGCAACGATTCAGGGCTGAAATCCCCCCTGTTTATCTTCATAAAATAGAAGGTAAAACTGCAATTGCTCCAGCAGAGGAATATAAAATGAAAAAGAATGCAGAGAATGGCGAGCTCTATCCGGTTTTCCCATTTCGTCTGTTTGGCCTGGCCCAGGGAACAGATGATATTGTGGAGCACACCATGAAGAACCGTACCAATAAAAACAGTTTCGATTATAAATGCTGGACACAAGACCAGATTCACTGGGCATATGCAGGAAATGCCAAAGAAGCTCAGGAAGGTTTGATTCATCGTTATCGACATGCCTCCACGCAATGTCGCTTCCCTGTTTATGGAAGTCAGAGTCCGGATTCCTGCCCCGATTTCGACCATTTTGGGGCGGGTAGTACCGCTCTGCAACGCATGTTGGTTCAATATGACGGGGATAAGATCATATTATTCCCGGCCTGGCCAAAAGACTGGGATGTGGATTTCAAATTGCATGTTACGGGAAATACCAGTCTTGAGGTTAAATTAAAAAATGGTAAAGTTGAAGTTCTGGATGTAAGCCCTTCATCCAGGAAAGAAGATGTAGTTGTAATGTTATAATGGAATTGTATAATGAAGCGTTCGGAAAAATGTTTGTCAAAGCTGGATAGAATAAATAAAGCATTGCGTCATGAAGAGCCAGACCGCATTCCTATCAGCGATTTCTTTTGGGGAAGTTTCATTAATCGTTGGCGAGACGAGTTAGGATTGCCCGAAGATGCAAGTCCTTATGACTATTACGACCTCGATTGGATTGTTACAACACCAAATATGGACCCTAAAATTCAGCCCTTTGAAACTATATCAGAAAATAAAATCGAGGTAGTAGTTAAAACCGGGTTCAGAACAACCATGCGAAAGAAATTTGATTTTCCAATGCCTGAATTTATCTCATGGGATTTGGATGCCATTGAAAAACTGGAAGATTTTCTCTTCGATGATCCCTATGACAGGAGACGCTACTTTGAAGGTGGAGATAACCAGATTGCCGGAGTAGGGGATGGGTTTGAGCGAAACTCTCCGGCATGGATAGAAACGGTAAAAAAGTTGCGGCCTGACTTTCCGGTTTATGGAAGTATGATTGAATGTTCAGAGTGTTTAACCCGCCTGCTTGGACAGGAGAATACACTTTTATGGATGGGGATGTACCCCGACAGGCTTGGGGAGCAAATCAACCGGATAGGACAGTTTTACCTCGATTGCTTAAAAGCAGAAATTGAAGCTGCTGATGGATTACTCGACGGTATGGTTATTTGGGGCGACGTGGCATACAGTCAAACCATGTTGTTCGATCCGGAGTACTGGAGAGTGTACTTTAAACCCTGGGTAAAAGCAATGATAGAGGAATGCCATAAAAATAGCTTAGCTGTAATTTATCACGGTTGTGGAAATGTCGAATTGATTTTTGAAGATTTTGTCGAAATGGGATTGGATGCTTATAATCCGCTTGAGGTTAAAGCAGGCATGGATGCTGTTGATCTGAAAAGAAAATTTGGAGATAAAATTGGCTACTGTGGCAATAGCAATATTCAGGTTTGGGAAACAGGTGATAAAGAGCTGGTACGAAAAGAAGTTTTGCGAAAATTAAATGCCGCCAAAGGTGGTGGTTTTATTTTTCAATCCGACCACTCCGTGTCAAGCGACGTATCAGGACATACATACGATTATATTGTGAAGCTGGTTAGGGAATACGGGAAATATCCCCTGCATTTGGAAGAATTTGACGAAAAAATATAGACCAGACAACTTGATGGATATGGAACGTTACGGAATGATAATCAAATTAAAGCCTCACCTAATTGAAGAGTACAAGAAACTGCACGCAGCAGTTTGGCCTGAAGTTGAAAAGTCAATTTCTACCAGCAATATCAGGAATTACTCCATCTATTTGAAAGATGAAACACTATTTAGTTATTTCGAATACATGGGAAATAGCTACGAAGCTGATATGGAAGAGATGGCAACTGACCCGATGGTTCAAAAATGGTGGGATGTTTGCAAACCCTGCATGTTGCCGGTAGAAAACCGGGAAGAAGGAGAGTGGTGGGCAAATATGGAGGAAATTTTTCACCAGGATTAATAGACAATAGAATTGATTACACCAAACCCTATTATCGGGACCAGCATTCATGCCATTGGCGGGATTTCCGCATCCTCATGTTATTTGCCCTATAGTAAAACAAAAAAGTGGTCATGGGAAAGTTTCTGGCTGATACAAGCATTTTTTGCCTGGTTGATAATGCCACTGATAATTGGCCTTTTTACCGTACCACAACTTTTTGAAGTTTTTAAAAACTCGCCTCTGGACGCCTTAGTTATCCCTTTCATTCTGGGTGCTGTTTATGGATTCGGAGGCATGTCCTTTGGTTATGCAATCAGGCACATAGGTTTTTCGCTTACCTATACCATCTCAATTGGGCTGTCTGCGGTGCTTGGTACCATAACACCCTTAATACTAAACGGAACTTTAGCCGAACATTTTCAAAAACCAGGAGGAATAATTGTTCTGGGTGGCATGGTGTTATCTATAATAGGTGTGGCTCTTTGTGGCTCTGCAGGCTATAAGAAAGAAAAAGACCTGAAAGGCCAGGAGGGGACAGGGCCAGTTCGTTTCAATATGAAAAATGGACTGACTCTGACCATTATAGCCGGATTGTTATCTGCGGTTTTCGGAATTTCCCTGGAATACGGACAGCCTGTTTCAGACCTGGCTGCCCAATATGGAGCAGGGCATTTTGAAGGAAATGCCAAAATTATTATTTCTACTGCCGGATGCTTTATGACTAACTTTCTCTGGTTTTTAATTGTTGGGATCAGAAGAGGTTCCATTAAAGAAATCATAAAACCGCAATCCATCGATAAGAAGACTTTCTTAAAGAACTATGCCCTATCTGCCCTGGGTGGTTCATTGTGGTATTTCCAGTTCTTCTTTTATGGGCTGGGCCATGTACGAATGGGCAATTATATGTTTGCCAGCTGGGTAATTCACATGTCAATGTTAATCTTCTTCAGCTATATTATTGGTGTAATAATGAAAGAATGGAAAAGCGTAAAAAAGGCAACTTACATCAGGTTGTTAATTGCATTGCTTATACTAATCATATCTTTTGTTATTATGACTTTTGGCTCAGTGCGGTGAGAAGCATTAATTCTATCCGATCTTAACAGTCATGTTACCTGCTGTATTCAGAAGGGGTTTGTCCGGTTTCTTTTTTGAAGGCCCGGTTAAAGGTTGCCACAGACTGGTATCCCATTCGGAATGCGATTTCCTGAAAGGTTAATTCATTCTGACTCAGGACCAGGTGCCGAATGGCCCAAGGTTGCTTTCCCCGGTATACCAGTCTCCCGGGGCACCGTTGGCCAAAGCCCAGTGATGAGCGACCACCAGGAGGCTCAGAAAGATTCTAAGATTGTCTATATAATATAAACGCTTTGGAGAGTATGTTTGTGTTTTCATGATCTTAGATTTTTGGTGACTTACTGATGCAAATCTAGAGCATGATCCCCTGGTGGATCTTATCAGAAATGAAAAATGCTTATCGATTCTGAAATCGATCAGTTTTTATGGAATTGATCAGAATTGGACATAAAAAAAAGCCTCACACATTTGTGCAAGGCTTCCTTTAGAACTTCCGTTCTAATAGAATAGTTTGAGATTAGTTTGTTGTGAATCCAAAGTACTCACAAACGGCAGCATGATCTTCTAAATCGACTACAGTACTTTTTGTGCCACCTGTTAAAACTTCTGATGCTGCGACCACAAATATCCGGAACTTGGTCCAGGTTTTTGATGATGTGTTTGTGCTTCCATCATGATTAAAGGTCCTCACACCCATGGTATATTCACTGGGGTCAGTACTTGTTTGATACCAGAAGTTTCGCGTAGTGTATGATGCCCCACTACCTGCGCCAGGTACGGCATACCAGGCTGTTGGTGCTTCATTACTGGGATTATAATATGCCAGAACAATGCTTTCATCAATCCGCTCCCGGGCCATATCTGTCAGAAGATAATTCACTGAGGAGGTGAAGGTTTGGGTACCGTACTCGTATAACACAACATTTGCATTACCGGTAACCCCTTGAGGGCCAACGGCCCCTTGTTCGCCTTGAATACCCTGATCACCCTGAGCACCTTGAGCACCGGCCGGGCCGGCTGGACCTTCCGGCCCTTCACAAGAGATAAAAAATGCAGCCATTAACATAGCAAGACTTCCAATGAACATTTTTGCTTTCATAATAATAAGTTTAAGTTAGAAATGAGATTGAAGCTGGTTGTTTTCAAGTTTGCTTATTGAAATAAAGTTATGAAATAAGCGCTTGCGTTCAGACAGATACAGGTAATTTAACTTGAAATTGTGATCAACACTCAGCGGAGGAATGTCAATGAGCAATTTAGGGAGCTTAATCTCATTTACAAGATCTTAAACCAGAGCTCACTGCTTCAGGTTAATTTCTTTGTCGGAAATGTAGGGTACAATAGGATATCCATATACACGCATATCTACCCCCAAATCTTTGGGAGATGGACCTACGAACTCCGATTTTTTACCATACAGGTGAAAGTTATTTCCTGAAGAGATCTCAGCGGTGGCCCAGATGGGATCTTTATAGGGGACCGTATATTTTATCCAGGTGTATTTTTCATTCACTTCCTTGCTGTAACGCTCCTGCAGGAATTTTTCGCCTAACCATTGATAAGACATGCTGTTGATCTGGAGGTAATGGATACCATTTATATTATTATAGTAGTCCTGATGGTGATGTCCTGAAAAAACAAGCTGGACCTTCTGAAACCCAGCTCGTTCATTGGCCCGCTCCAGCACCAACCTGGACTCGGTTCCGTTATCTATGCCTCCAAGGTCATTATCCAAACCCTGGTGACTGAATATTATGCTTGGCAATTCAGTATTGTCCAGATCTTCTTCCAGCCAGGCTAATTGTTCTCTACCAAAGAATCTGGAATAACCGGAAGGGCAATTGGGAGAAGGGTCCTGATCATTACCATCCAGAACTATAAAATGAAAACCTTTGCAATCAAAAGAATAGTACCTGCCTGCAGCATTCCAGTAGTCTACCACCTGCTCGCGTGTAAAGCCTCCATCCATATCATGGTTCCCCAACACATGATACTTCTTGCCCGGAAAACTATTCCAGATGGACAGGAATTCCAGATTATACTCATAGGGACGACAGAAATCACCCAACTGAATGATAAAGTCCAGATTTTTTTCAGTTGCTTCACTTATAAATGCCTGCATTCTCTGATCCGCATCATGCATGATATCTTTATGCACATCAGCGCATAAGCCAAACTTCAAGGTCCCCTGTTTTTTGTTATCAAATGCCTTTGATTTCAATGGAAGAGGAGTCATTAATCCAATGCCCCCTATTGAAAGTACCTTGATAAAATCTCTTCTGTGTTGCATATCTGTCTGCTTATTTTTCGTTGGAGACCTTCGTCCAACCCTGATTTTTTAATTCGTACAAGATCCTTTCATATTTCAGGAAAGATGACTCATTTTGCCGATATTTACGATACCGCTTTATAAATATAGTAATAGGTAATAAAAATAAGGGAAAGGAGATGTTTAAGATTGTATTCAAATTGTTGGGAGCATTGTTCCTCTTGTGCATTTACACAGGAGAACATTTGATGGCGCAGAGTTCACGAGATCAGCCAGCTGAATCTTATTTGCATATCCCGGTAATTGACCTGGACCAGGATGGGTTTCGACAGGTAATTGTCGACAGGGAACCCGGGCAATATCTGGGGCATCCCACGACCGTGCTGTTGGACGACAATCAAACTATCCTAACTACCTATCCAAAGGGGCACGGGAAGGGAGCCATTGTATATAAGAAGAGCTTTGATGCCGGAAAGACATGGACTGAAAGACTGGAAACTCCGCAAAGCTGGTCCACCTCCAGGGAGGTTCCAACCCTCTACCGTGTGGAGGATAGTTTTGGAACCAGGCGAATTATAATGTTCTCTGGTCTTTATCCAACCCGGATGGCCATATCGGAGGATGATGGTCTGACCTGGAGTGAACTTGAAGCCGTGGGAGATTGGGGAGGGATTGTTGTTATGGGAAGCATCATTTCATTACAAACAGGAAAAGGACACTACATGGCGTTCTTTCACGACGATCTCCGGTTCTTCACCAAGAATGGGAGAGAGACCTATTTTAAGGATAAAAGGGACTTTGAAAGTCGAAAGATGACCCTGTATAAGACCCTGAGTGTGGATGGCGGGCTAACGTGGTCCTTTCCTGAGGTGATCTATCAGTCCCGCGAGATCCATGTGTGTGAACCCGGCGTTATCAGATCCCCGGACGGATCACAAATTGCTGTGCTGCTTCGGGAAAACAGCCGAAGAGCCAATTCTCAAATTATTTTCTCAGATGATGAGGGAAAGACCTGGAGTGATCCCCGGCCTATGCCCAACGAGCTTAACGGGGACAGGCATGTATGCAAGTATGCACCGGATGGCAGGCTTCTCATATCCTTCAGAGACAGGAGTCCGGCGAAATTCCACGGAGAATTGCTCCAGATTGCTCAGAATACCCAGGAGGGTAATTATAGCAAAATAGCCTATGAATCGGGTCTCGGTAGCCCTACAGAAGGGGATTGGGTTGCCTGGGTAGGAACCTACGATGACTTGCTGAAAGGTACTCCCGGGCAATATAGGATACGGATTAAGGACAATAAGAAGGGGTGGGATACCACCTATCCGGGGATTGAACTCTTACCGGACGGGACCTTTGTGACTACCACCTATGGCCATTGGGAGAAAGGGGAAGAACCTTATGTTTTAAGTGTGTGTTTTTCCCTGAAGGAGACCGATGTGATGCTGAATGACAGGTAAGTCTTTAAAAATCAATAAAATACTTGACATTTTGATCCTTGATACCTATCTTGTTTAGATCTAATCCTTAAATCTCCTATAATGAAAAAAAGTCTCCTTGTATTAATTTCATGTTGCTTGCTGGCGGTTGTCTGCTGTCAGGACGAAAGGGGCATTGAAAAAGAAAAAAAAGCGATTATAGCGGTTATCGAAGCGGAAAAGGCTGCCTATTACACACAGGATTTGGCCGGCCTGGATAACTCCTGGGTCCAGGAATCCTCCTCACGAAAATTGTTCCTGACCACCCACGGGATTACTGAACTTACCGGCTGGGATGAGATTCACCAAAACAATATCGAGGCTGTAGGACGAGATTGGAATGAGCATATTGAGACGGTTCAGTATTCAGAGTATTCCATT
>Ga0209345_10003862_pt1 | contig 15001 bp, 16 predicted proteins | sample Cruoilmetagenom7_FD_187294 | JGI IMG/M metagenome (GOLD analysis project Ga0209345, IMG submission 187294) | Oil polluted marine microbial communities from Coal Oil Point, Santa Barbara, California, USA - Sample 7 (SPAdes) (version 2) | ecosystem: Environmental > Aquatic > Marine > Oil seeps ... | reverse complement strand
TTATAGGCAAGTTTCAGTTACTATTGGCATTTCGGTTCATCATAATACTCGAGCCCAACCAATTGCCCTTCTAAAGTAAAATCACCAAAGTCTTGCAACAAACGGGTTGAAATACCATCAAGACGATAGCGCGCGCCTATTTCCATTTCGGGTTGGCTGTTTTGACTTTTGGGTTGGAAAAAGGCTAACATCATATCCCATGTTTTCATAACAGGCAGCTTCACCCCTTTGACTTCAGTTAAACGCTTGCCTTTAAAAAGGGTAGAAACCGTGCTGACTTCTAAATCCACATCTTGCCCACCCCCATCAAAATAGGAGGCATTAAAGACAGTTTCACCATTTTGCGCAGCTTTAATGGATTGAATTAAATGGGTTGTCGGAAAAACAGTGCCGACAGGCATGGTTTCTCGTCTTCCGTTGGGTTCAGAATAAACAACGATACTTTGATCTGCTTCTTTTCTTGCTTCCCCACTAAAGCTTTCAACCACAACACCATTTCTTTTACTGCGCGTGCGAAAACGCAACCTTGTCCCATCACGTGCCTCCCAACTGGTATAGCTCCACGTCATTTGGGCCTGTTGTCCACTCTCGAAATTCATATGCATGGCCGTGTGATGTTCAACAGTCCAGCCATCACAAGTATTTTTAAATACATAACGCAAAACTCCATCGGCACGCTCAATAGGTGACCAGCTATCGCCGGGTTTATGCGTTTGCTTCATTGCATAAACCGCTTGATGAGATCTCAGTTGAACATTCCCCGCAATGGCACTCGAGCTCAGAGCGATAAAGCTAATTATACCAATACATATACATCGCAACATAAGGCTTTATTTCTCCAAAAGAATGATTTGCAAAAAACTATACCCCGGATAGGTCGTTTTTGCCTAGTGCGGTAGTTTTTGCCTAGGCAGTTTTTACCAAGCATCCTCAAAAGGATAGAAATCCACAACCTTAGATTCTGGCATGGCCCTTGCGAAGTAAGCTGAAAGCCCTCATTGGGTCTACAATTCTGGCAAAAAGATCAGAATTGAAAAAAAGACAAGTGCATGTTTGAGATTATATCGATGAAACAGGGGAATGTTTAAACTTTAAAACGAAAGCGGAGAACCGCCTATGTTTGATAATAATAGACAAAATGACAGCAAGGTCAGTGAACTTGTTGGTGGCATTTGCAAACTTGCAGGATGCCTAGAAGGACGTGGTACAGCAACGGATAGGGAAGAAGCCCTGCACGAAACGCTGAAACTTGCCTATAAGCTTGAAGAAGCAATCAACAAACAAAGTGATCGCATAGCCTATTTAGACCGTCTTGCGATGACTGACAGTTTAACAGGCATTCTAAATCGACGCGGCTTTCAAGCTGAAACCCAACGTGTACTCGCCTCGGCTCGTCGCTTTGATGAAACAGGGCTTATGGCCTATATCGATTTAGATGATTTTAAAAATATCAACGACACATACGGTCATGCATGTGGCGATGAGGTCTTATGTCATGTTTCACGTTTATTAGAACGCACAACACGCGGCATGGATTACGTCGCACGTCTAGGGGGGGATGAATTTGCTGTTCTTTTGGTTCGCACAGATTGGCAAAATGGTCAAAACCGGGCCACAAAAATCGCTCACGAGCTCAACAATACTCATTTGCAATGGAAAAACTTGCAAATCCCACTTAAAGCCAGTGTCGGTATGCAACGATATGATAATACAAGTTTGACACATGATTTAATGAATGCCGCCGACGCATCAATGTATGCGATCAAAAAAATTAAAGATGGACTGAAACAAGAAGAATGCACATTAAACGCTGCGGAATAGCGCTTTCACCTTCAAGGCTAGATAAAAAAAAGGGGTTGTATCATGTATATTGATACATCCCTGTCTCATGTCTTGTTGAATGAACAAGAAAGCCAATCATACCGCAGCACCGTGCCTTCTTCAGAGCAGACTTCTACTCAACCACCATCAGTGCAATCCGCACATGCGGTTGAAGATATTTATCGAAATGAACCGCGTGATATAGTCGAATTTCAAGGTATTGAAATCAATCTTGGTGATTATCAGAACAGTTCTGAGCCAGAAAACACCTTCGATATTCGCAATTTAACACCCCGTGAAATGGTGAATGTCAGCCTTGATTTATATATTGATGGTGAACTTTCTTTTTCTGAATATTCTCTTCTCGCCTTTCAACCAGAACTTCATCCCGATTTTGAAGACACCATTGGTGCTTTAACGGGTGAGCGCGCGGACCCTGATATGCCACGCGATTATGTGCAAGATTGGCAAGAACGCTATGAGTTTGAAATTCGTTATCCATCTGATGATACACGCGTTTTAAAACAGATGGATCAAATTTTATCCGTACTAACACAAAACAGCATGCCTTTAGATTTCAGGGCTTAAAACATCTATGTGTGTTTTTTGACATTTCCTCTCTTTCACTTAAGCTATTTTATGGTAATGTGCTGCCACTTTTATCGTATAGAATTAAGGCAAGCAGACACATGGTTGAGATTAAAGATCCTGAGAACACTCTATTTCTGGACCTCAAAGACGGTCGTGTTACCATTGAACTCCGCCCAGACCTCGCACCGATACACTGTGCGCGCATCAAAGAACTCGCCCGCGAAGGCTTTTATGACGGCATCGTTTTTCATCGTGTAATCGACGGTTTTATGGCTCAATCGGGTGACCCTAGCGGCACTGGATTTGGCGGTTCTGGACAAAACATTAAGGCCGAATTCTCTGCGGAACCTCATATCGAAGGTTCATGTTCTATGGCACGCTCAGCCGAAGAGAACAGCGCAGATAGTCAATTTTTCCTTTGCTTTGATCGCGCACCGCACTTAGACAATCAATATACTTTTTGGGGACAAATTATTGATGGAATGGAACATGTCCATTCTATTAAAAAAGGAAGCCCCTTTGATAATGGCTCAGTCGATGAACCTGATGCCATCCTTAAAATGCAAGTTGCAGCAGACGCCTAAAAAAGGAAAAACAATAGATGAAACGCCTATTTCTCTCTCTGCTATGTACGCTTATTATTGGCACATTTAGTGTAACAGCACATGCGGAAGATTATGATAAAGAGAACTCGCTTTACCTTGATCTAAAAAATGGCCGTGTTGTCATTAAAATGCGCCCAGACTTAGCCCCAAAACATGTTGCCCAAATTAAAAAACTGACACGTGCTGGGTTTTACGACGGTATTGTCTTTCACCGTGTAATCCGTGGATTTATGGCACAAACAGGAGATCCAACTGGTACCGGCACGGGCGGAAGTGAAGAACCTGATCTTGCAGCCGAATTTTCAAACGAGCCGCATATCAAAGGCACATTGTCTATGGCACGTTCAAGAAGCCCAAACAGCGCAAACAGCCAATTCTTTATCGTTTTCAAACGCGCGCCTCACCTTGATGGCGCTTACACAGTTTGGGGGCAAGTTGTTGAAGGTATGGAATTCGTAAACAAAATCAAAAAAGGCAGCAGCTCAAACGGCGGGAAAGTTACAAACCCTGATAAAATTATAAAGATGCAGGTTGCAGCTGACGTGAAATAATTAAAAGCCCTGAAGGTTTCTCTTCGGGGCTTTTTTTTACATCCCTTTTTAAAGGCCAAACGAATGGCATTTCCATCCCCTCTCTATGTTCTTGCATTTTGTCTTATCACGCAGGTGTCAATGGCAAATGAACCGATCATTACGAATGTAAAAATAACAACTTCATCAAATCAGAAGACACATGATTTTCATGTCTCCATCCTGCATAAAGATATAGGTTGGGACCATTATGCTGATCGTTTTGAAATTCTATCCCCTGAAGGCAAAATACTCGCAACCCGTATTCTTGCGCACCCACACGTAAATGAACAACCCTTCACCCGCGAAAAATACAACGTATCCATTCCCAAAGGTCTGCATGGCGTTGATGTACGTGCCCATGACAAGGTGCATGGATATGGCCCCAAAGTTCGTGTAGCCCTTTAAAGAACCACCTCTTTTGAGGTTTAAAGATTGATGTACTGCCTAATAATCACCACATTTAAGGACGATATAGCAAGATAACACCCTATCCCAAATGATGGAAATAAAAGTCATGAGCGTTTCAATTGCCGAGAAATCTGAGAAATACGACCTGCGTGTTCCACGCTATACAAGCTATCCAACCTCTCCACATTTTCTTGCAACAGATACGGATACTGATTATCGGACATGGCTTTCAAACTTAGACCCTAAGGTCGGTGTCTCGCTTTATATCCATATTCCGTTTTGTGACTCCATGTGTTCATTTTGTGGGTGTTATACTAAAATTGTGAAACGTTATGATCCGGTTGCAGGTTATTTAGAATATGTCCTCAAAGAGATCGATTTATTGGCAGATGCATTACCCGCACGCATGCTTGCCAAACATATCCATTGGGGTGGTGGGTCACCCACCATGTTAAAGGCCGAAGATTGGGTCACTATCATTGAAAAACTGAAAAGTAAATTTGATATTGATGACAGTTCTGAACTCGCCGTAGAACTTGACCCACGCACAGCCACTGAAGAATATATTAAAGCTATTTCAGATGCGGGCATCAACCGTGCCTCCATCGGTGTGCAAGATTTCCACGAAGAAGTTCAAGTCGCCATTAACCGTGTCCAACCGTTTGAAGTCACTAAACAAGTTGTAGACTGGCTGAATAAACATGGCATCACATCAATCAATTTAGACCTGCTTTATGGCTTGCCTCATCAAACCACAGAACGTGTCATTGATATGGTTGAGCGCGCAGTAAGCCTAAACCCCAAACGTTTTGCGGTCTTTGGATATGCCCATGTGCCTTGGATGAAATCTCATATGAAACTTATCCCAGAAGAAACATTGCCAACAGCATCAGAACGCTGGGAACAAATGGAAGCCGCAGCTGAACGTCTTGTGGAGCTTGGTTTCGTAAAAGTTGGACTTGATCATTATGCGCGCCCCGAAGACGAAATGACAATCGCAATGCAAAACGAAACTTTGCACCGTAATTTCCAAGGCTACACAGTTGATAACAACCCCGTCATGTTACCCCTTGGTGCCTCCAGCATCGGGCAAACACCTGATGGATACGTCGCCAACGTTCAACCTTTGCATGATTACCAACGCATGATTGATGCAGGCATGTTGCCGATTGGGCGCACACGCGCCATCACAGACGAAGATATCTTGCGCCGCGCTGTTATTGAACAAATCATGTGCGTGATGAAAGTTGATTTACGCAGCATTTGTAAGGAATATGACGTTGACGAAGATCATTTCGCAGCCGAAGAAGCAAAGCTTGCTGGTCTCGTCGAAGATGATATCTGTACCTTGGAAAACGGTGTCTTAACGTTACCAGAAGAAGGCCGTCCCCTCATGCGCATGGTCGCTGCCACGTTTGATACCTACCTTCAAGAAGGCCAGCAAAAACATTCCCGCGCTGTTTAATAATTTGCGCTCCTGCCTTCGTGCAGGAGCCAGCTTTATTTCACGATCATGTCACGTGCCTTCAGCACCATATCGAATAAATAAGCTGTCTCAGTTGAGCCGCTTTTATCTGGATGCAGAACCTTCATCAGCGCCTTAGCACGCGCGATGACCTCGTCTTCATGCCCCGGTTGTAGGCCCAGCATATAATGAGGGTCACTCGGGACAAGGACGATGTTTTTTTTCTCAGCATCTAATAGTTTTTCTTGCAAAGAGGTTTGATCCTCCTCGGCCTTTTTAAGTTGGCTTTTGGCTTTGGCTAGTTTGCGTTTCAGTTTTACAATTTCAGCTTCTTTTGCAGCCAGTTCTTGCTTGGCAAATTCATCAATTTTATCCGGCAAGGTCAAACGTTCCTGAACGCGCGCGAACTGGACTTGTACACAGGCATGGCAAAACAACGCTTCACGAAGTCTTGCTTCATTTGAATCTGTGCCGCCTTCTATGAATTTTTGATTCCAAAACATATTCAAATCTGAAAAATATTCAGAAAAAGACCCGGCTTCATCTTTCAATAAATGCTGGCAAGCTTGATAATTCAAAGACATTACTTTGCACAAAAAGCCATGCACATCACGCCCCGTTAAGAAACGAATGTAGGGACTTTTGGCATAATCATCTGCATATTCATCACTGAAAAACTGGTTGTTAGCAAAAAAAGACTTCTTCAATTCTGAACAACGTTCCTTCAAACCATCTGGCAAGATGGCTTCAAACTCATCAGATGTAATGAGGCGTAAAAATAAAAAATACGGCAGCGAGATAGAAACCGTTTTTTTCTTTAAATGATCAACGGAAAGCGCAAAGCGAATGTTCATGAAGGATGTTATTCCAGCTCGGCTTTGATATCTTCTGCGATCTTGCCGATTTCATCCATTTCACCGGGGATAAGCCCCCAATTTAACTTCAGATCATCCCCATTTGTGCGCGGAATGACATGCACATGGTAATGCAAAACAGATTGCGCAGCCCCTTCCCCATTTGCTTGCAAAATATTGATGCCATCAGGGCCGATGGTTTTTTCTACCGCCAAGGCCACTTTTTGTGCTGTCACCATGCAGGCCAGCATCCATTCTTGGGGAACTTCAAAAACATTAGGGGCATGAAATTTTGGAATGACCAAGACATGAGCTGGGTTTGCCGGGTTAATATCCATAAAAGCAAAAGTCTTATCATCCTCAAAAACTTTAAAACTTGGAATTTCGCCACGCAAAATTTTGCAGAAAACACAATCATCATCCAAAGACATCGTCATCATCCCAATCAATTTAAAACGAATATTATGATGACAGAGATCAAACCCATTAGACAATGCTTTGTTATAATTTTGTTACATGAATGTCACAAAAAATTAATTCGGTGACCGAACATTTATCTGGTATCCCATATTATTAATCGGTATAGTCATGCCGATTAATAAATTCCCCGTTCGTCAAAGTAAAAAAGAGAGCCCATACCATGACCGCATATAACGCCCCCTTGGCCGATATGGAATTCCTCATCAAGGATGTATTTGACCTTGATAGCATTACAGCCCTACCTGGATATGAAGATGCAACAGCTGATATGGTTGAAGCCATCTTAGAAGAAGCGGGCAAATTTGGTCGTGATGTCATTGCTCCACTCGCTAAAATATCTGACGAACAACATTGCAAATTTGAAGATCGCAGCGTGACAACACCTGACGGGTTTAAAGAAGCCTATGCCCAATTTATTGAAGGTGGATGGAACGGTGTTGGCGGCGATCCAGAATTTGGTGGTATGGGTTTACCGTTTGTTGTTTCAAATGCGGTTAGTGAAATTTGGAATTCTGGTTCTGTCGCTTTTGGCCTCTGTCCCATGTTAACAATTGGTGCCATTGAAGCTTTGATGCATCATGCATCAGACGAACAAAAAGCAACATATCTTGAAAAGATGGTAACAGGTGTCTGGACTGGCACCATGAATTTGACAGAATCTTCTGCTGGATCAGACCTTGGCGCGGTTCGCACAAAAGCCGAAAAACAAGATGATGGAACTTACTTAATTACAGGCCAAAAAATCTTCATCACTTTTGGTGAACATGATATGGCTGAAAACATCATTCACTTGGTCTTGGCACGCACGCCTGATGCACCTGCTGGTGCGCGTGGAATTTCTTTATTTATCGTGCCAAAATTCATGGTGAATGAAGATGGCAGCTTAGGCGAACGCAACGATGCCTATGCCATTTCGATTGAACATAAAATGGGCATCCATGGTTCCCCAACAGCAGTCATGTCTTTTGGTGATGATGGCAAGGGTGCCGTTGGTTATTTGGTGAAAGAAGAAGGCAAAGGCCTTGCTTGCATGTTTACCATGATGAACGACGCGCGCCTTAACGTTGGGAACGAAGGTTTCGCAGCAGCAGAACGTGCCTATCAAGGTGCACTAGAATATGCTCGCGAACGTGTCCAAAGCCCACTTATCGGATCAGGTGATAAAACATCTGTTAGCATCGACAAACACCCAGATGTACGCCGTATGTTGTTGAGCATGAAAGCAAAGACCGAAGCAGCGCGCGCCATGTCTTATTTCACCGCGCGTCAACAAGATATATTCACCAAAAGTGACAGTGTTGATGCACGCAAACAAGCTGATGCGTTGATCCAATTGATGACCCCCATCGTTAAAGCATGGAGCACAGACATCGGTATTGAAGTGGCTGATACAGGCATTCAAGTTCATGGTGGCGCGGGTTTTATCGAAGAAAGTGGCGCACCGCAATGGCTGCGTGATGTACGCATTACCGCCATTTATGAAGGCACAAACGGCATTCAAGCCAATGACCTCATCGGGCGTAAAATCGCCATGAACGATGGGGCTTATGTCAATGCGATCTTGCCGCAAATTAAAGCCGACCTCAAAGCATTAAAAGATGCTGGCGATGTGTTTAAAAGCATGGCAGCTGATATCGAAGTTGGCTTAGGTAATGTCGAAAAATCTGTTACTTGGTTGATCGAAAGTTATAAATCTAACCCACAACAAGCCGCGACTGGTTCTGTTCATTTTCTCAAACTCGCAGGAAATGTATTTGGTGCTTGGTTGCTGGCTAAATCAGCGCTGATTGCCCAAGGTAAATTGGATGCGAATGAGGGCGATCCGATCTTCATGAACGCCAAGATCAACACAGCACGCTTCTTCATCGATCAAATCCTGCCAACTTCCAGCGCGCTGAAAGCCATCTTCACCAAAGGCTATCAAAGCGTCTTGGACTGTAAGGACGAATACCTATAAAGAACCAATTGCTATTGCGATATTTCAGCTCCTGCTAAGGCGGGGGCTGAAATGTGATGCCTGACATTTTTTTATCAATTTTAGACGTATTATATTTTTTGATATATGGTCTGTCTCATGACAGATAACGCCACCTCACCTGCTGAAAAAACATCACCTGCATTTGGGCTTTTATGCGCCCTGATGATTGCGGGTCTTTGGTCTGGTTTTATTGTGGTATCGCGCATGGGTGCGCTCAGTCCCTTAAGCATTTATGATATGGCGGCTCTTCGATTTAGTTTTGCTGCGGCCTTGCTGTTACCTGCGACTTGGTTGTGGTGGCCTTGGCGGTTGAACATCTGGCAGATATTTGTATTGGCGGCTGGCACGGGCGTTCCTTATGCGCTTTTGGCCTATGCAGGTTTTTTGTTTGCGCCCGTATCACATGGCGGTGTTTTCATTAATGGGACCTTGCCCATTTTTACGACAATTATCTCCATCATCTGGCTTGGTCTGCGCCCAACCCGTTTGGCCTATGCAGCCATTGCCATTATTCTTTTGGGCTGCGCGCTCACTGCTTTTGCAAAAGATGGATTAGGTCAGTCAGACAGCTGGATTGGCGATTTATTTTTCTGTGCAGCGGCTTTCATCATGGCCGTTTATATGCCTGCAACCAAAGCTTGGAAGCTGTCGATTAAAGAACTTTTAGCCTTGGTACCTTTCACCAATGCAATAATTTACCTGCCCATTTGGTATTTTTTCTTAGAAAGTAATTTAGAGGCAGCTGCCCTTGATGACATCTTGTTACAGATGATCTATCAAGGCCTTGGTCCGAGCATTTTAGGCTTGGTTTTCTTTTTTCTCGCCATTAAACATTTGGGGCCAACCCCAACCGCCGCTGTTTTGGCCCTTGTGCCTTCGTTTGCAGCCATAGCAGGCATTCCCTTATTGGGTGATATTCCACATATGTTTGAATGGATTGGCATGGGTTTGGTGACGCTAGGTATTCTAATGACGCTTAAGCCCAAACGTTCTGAAAAATAAATTATCTCGCATCTGCACAAATGAGTGGAAAGTTGGAGTGACCTGTGTATATATAACGCGCCAAATCCAGTGACCCGCTGCACCTATGGAGACGGCCGTGAATATTAAAGAAGCTTTGACCTTTGACGACGTACTGCTTTTGCCCGCAGAATCAGACGTCCTCCCCGCCACTGCAAATACTTCAACACAATTAACAAAGTCCATAACATTAGGCATTCCGCTACTTTCAGCCGCTATGGATACGGTTACTGAATGCCAACAGGCAATTGCCATGGCACAAATGGGTGGCCTTGGGGTTATTCACAAAAACTTAGATATTGATGAACAAGCCAGCGAAGTCCGCAAAGTTAAGAAATTCGAATCTGGAATGGTGGCTGATCCGCTGACCTTCCCACCGGATGCAAAACTCGCTCAAGTCCGTGCCCTCAAAGAAGAACTCAATTTTTCAGGTTTCCCCGTTGTTGAACGTGGCACAGGCAAATTGGTCGGTATCATCACCAACCGTGACATGCGTTTTGCAGAAAATCCAGATCAACCCATTTCTGAGTTGATGACAAAGGACAATTTGGTCACTGTCAAAGAAGGTGTTTCTGGCGCAGAAGCCAAACGTTTATTGCACCAACATCGTGTTGAAAAACTGTTGGTTGTTGATGATAAATACCGTTGCATCGGTTTGGTTACTGTTCAAGATATCGACAAAGCTGCAACCCATCCAAACGCGTGTAAAGATGAACAAGGTCGCTTGCGCGTCGCAGCAGCAACAGGTGTTGGTGACAGCGGTTGGGAACGTTCTGCGGCCTTGATCGATGCAGGCGTAGATGTTCTTGTTGTTGATACAGCGCACGGTCATTCACGTGGTGTAATTGATCAAGTTGCAATGATTAAAAAACAATACCCAAATGTTCAAGTCATCGGTGGCAATATCGCAACGGCTGATGCCGCGCGCGCGCTTATCGATGCGGGTGCTGATGGTCTTAAAGTTGGTATTGGGCCAGGCTCTATTTGTACAACACGTATTGTTGCTGGTGTGGGTGTACCTCAATTAACAGCTATTATGAACGCTGTTGAAGTTGCTGGTAAACTAGGCATTCCTGTCATTGCCGATGGTGGCATCAAACATTCAGGTGACATAGCAAAAGCGATTGCAGCTGGTGCAAGCTGCGTCATGATTGGATCCTTGCTTGCAGGAACCCATGAAAGCCCAGGTGAAGTCTTCTTATACCAAGGTCGTTCATACAAATCTTATCGTGGTATGGGTTCTGTTGGGGCCATGGCACGCGGATCAGCAGATCGTTATTTCCAAGCTGACATCAAAGATAATTTGAAATTGGTACCAGAAGGCATTGAAGGCCGCGTCCCCTATAAAGGCGAAGCAAGCGCCATTATTCACCAACTGGTTGGGGGGTTGCGCGCCTCTATGGGATATACTGGTAATGCAACCATCCAAGATATGCGCAGTAAATGCGTCTTTAACCGCATCACAAATGCGGGTCTTCGTGAAAGCCACGTTCATGACGTGACCATCACACGTGAAGCCCCAAACTATCGCGGTTCTTAAATATCTGTCCGATTTTGGACAAATAGGTTATATTCTTTCTATAGCCCCTGCGCTTTTCGCAGGGGCTCACCTTTTTTTAGGCACATACAGTCATGAGACCTGCTGCACGCATTCAATCTGCTATCGAAATCCTAGACCTGATTTTCGAGGGCAAACGTCCTGCTGACGCTTTAATCGGCGATTATTTTAAGGCGCGCCGTTATGCGGGTTCCAAAGACCGCCGCTCCATCTCTGAGCGGGTCTATTCAATTTTGCGCAAGAAAGCGAAATTGAACTGGATTTCTGAACAGCTTCAAATCACACAATCCGCGCGTATTTTTGCTCTCATCGACAGCATATTACGCGAAGAAGATATTGAAACAATTTTTACTGAGGGCGAATACAACCCAGCTCCTTTGCAGGGTAAAGAAGAAGATGTTGCACATTTCATGGACACCCTTCTTGATATTTCATCTGCCCCACAATATGTGCGTCTCGAATTCCCTGAATGGTTAGAGGCTGATTTGACCACTTCACTTGGTGATGATTTCGATGTTATTCTCAATGCACTGAATGAAGAAGCGCCACTTGATTTGCGCATCAACACGCTGCATCCCGATGCCAAAAAAGCCGCAGCTGTTTTGGCAGAAGAAAACTTTGAAACAGAAGTAGGACCTTTTTCTCCTATTTGTTTGCGCTCTCAGAAAAAAGTAAAATTGGGTGGTCATAAATCCTATCAAGATGGATTGATCGACATCCAAGACGAAGGCTCACAACTGATCGCACTTCTCAGCCAAGCTAAAGGCTGTGACATGGTTATGGATTTCTGCGCTGGTGGGGGTGGTAAAACATTGGCCCTTGCAGCGGAAATGGAAAATGAAGGCCAGCTTTATGCCCTCGACATATCTTCAACACGTCTTTTCAAAATGAAAAAACGCCTAGAGCGCGCAAAGGTAACCAATGTCCATCTTCACCCGATTAAAGCTGAAAATGATCCTTGGCTTAAAGGGTTCGAGTCTCGCGTGGATCGCTTGTTGATCGATGCGCCTTGTTCTGGCATTGGCGCATGGCGTCGTAATCCAGAAAGCCGCTGGAAAATGACACCTGAATTATTAGAAGATTTATTGGGTCGCCAAGAACGTATCCTGCAAAGTTCTGCCCATTTGGTCAAACAAGGTGGTCGATTGGTCTATGCAACATGTTCTTTGCTGAAACGTGAAAACGAAGACCAAATTGAAAAGTTCTTAAAAGAAAACGACAATTATTCAATCGTTCCCATCACGGATGTTTGGGCAGAACGTTTTGATACGCCTTGTCCTTTTGAAGGTAATTTCATGACCATGCGTCCAGACCTTCACAAAAGCGATGGTTTCTTCTGCGCTATTTTAGAACGCAATAACTAATGGATTTTCTCAGCCTCGATATCTTAGCCATGTTGTTTTTCGTTGGGATTCTTGCAGGCTGGGTTGATTCCATTGCAGGTGGAGGCGGGTTAATAACCCTCCCCCTTTTGCTCAGTGTAGGGCTTAGTCCAGCACAAGCCCTTGCAACTAATAAATTACAAAGCAGCTTTGGTTCTTTTACCGCCACAATGAATTTTTGGCGTAAAGGCCATTTAAAATTACTTGAGATCGTTCCCATGATTGTCCTGACCTTTATAGGATCAGCCAGTGGGACAATGTTGGTGCAGAATATTAATGCGAACTTCATGGTCAACATCATCCCTTTTTTATTACTGGCTGTTGGACTTTATTTTTTATTAAGCCCCAAAATTAGCGAAGATGATCGCAAACAACGCCTTGGCTTATGGGGGTTTTCATTTAGCTGTGGTTTAACAATCGGTTTTTATGATGGCTTTTTTGGCCCCGGCACAGGATCATTTTTTGCCATCGCCTTTATCACACTCATGGGGTTTAACCTGATTAAGGCCACTGCCCATACCAAAGCCTTAAACTTTACCAGCAACATTACATCGTTGCTGTTTTTCATCATCGGCGGGCAACTTGTTTGGGTCGTCGGCCTTATCATGGCTATGGGTCAAATGATCGGGGGGTTTATCGGCTCTCATATGAGCATGAAACACGGCGGCAAAATCATTCGCCCTCTGCTGGTCATCATTTCATTTTCAATGACGGCAAAATTGGTCTGGTCAAATGATGACCATATCATCCGTCAATGGCTCGAAATGCTTTTTTAGTAAAATCAGGAAAACACTAACTTACAAGAAGTTTATCCGCAGCACGTCTGGCATTTTCCAATATTTGTTCCGAAAGTTTTGGGTCATCTGTGGCACGTGCAAGAGTGACTGCACCAACCATCATTGCAACGATTGCCATTCCATTTCGATCTTCTTTTTCACCTGATATCCAATTTGCAAACCGCTTTACCAACGATGAAAGAATCACTCTTGGCTTTCCATTCATGCGTGAGGCCTCTTGAGTTAAAGATGTTAAGGGGCACCCCTTCCCCGGATCATTGCAATGTTCTAAACTCAAATACCACTCTATACTTTTCTTACGATGAATTTCAGGGTCTGTAATACCCGCATCAATCATTTTCCGGATGCCATCAATCACCTTGTTCTCTGCCAAGGCTTCAACAAGTAAATCATCTTTGGATGCAAAATGCGCATAAAAACCACCGCGTGTTAATCCTGCTTCTTTCATGATGCCTTCAACACTGGCACCGTCATACCCCTTTGATTTCCAAAGCTTACGGGCAGCAGAAATTATTTTATTTCTGGTTTTCTGCTTATGATCCGCCGGGTAGCCCATGATGATTTCCTAAAATTATGTAGACGATTTATTAAATATGTTATACATCATATTTAAACTTTAGGAAAAATAAATGCAGTCCCCTCTTTTGAATATCACGCCATTCTACATGGTTTTTCTTTCCATTATGTTGATCCCTCTAACTATAAAAGTTCTCAAACTTCGATGGGCTCATCGTGTAAGTTTGTTAGATGGTGGACATGATGATTTAACACGTGCCATTCGTGCACATGGTAATTTCACAGAATATGTGCCCCTCATTCTCCTTCTTCTTGCATTCTCAGAAATCAACAATGCTCCAATTTGGGGCCTTCATATCTTAGGGGCGACTCTGATCATATCCCGCCTCCTTCATGCTTATGGAATTCACAGAAAAACATTGAAGCCTCGTCAAATGGGTATGTATTTAACCTTCGCAAGCCTCATCGGTGGTTCTTCCATGTTGATAAGCACACTTTTCATCTGATAAATGCCATTTGATCTATTGAGGCGCGCGCGTCCTTGATGTACTGTGCGCGCCTCTAACAAAGACCATAAAGGGTGGCCCAGATGAGCGATCGCATTCTTATTATTGATTTCGGATCTCAAGTAACTCAACTGATTGCACGACGCGTTCGTGAAAGCGGTGTTTATTCTGAAATTCACCCTTACAATCTGGTAACAGATGCATTCCTAGACGAATATGCACCAAAAGCCATTATCTTGTCGGGTGGCCCAGCATCAGTTACATGGGCAGAAGCCCCGCGCGCGCCTGCTAAAGTGTTCGAAATGGGCGTTCCTGTTTTGGGCATTTGTTATGGCCAGCAAACCATGATGCAACAACTTGGTGGATTGGTCGAAACGTCTGAGCATCAAGAATTTGGTCGCGCCTTTGTTGATGTGAATGAAGATTGTGCGCTGTTTAACGGTGCCTG
>Ga0209345_10003861_pt1 | contig 15003 bp, 17 predicted proteins | sample Cruoilmetagenom7_FD_187294 | JGI IMG/M metagenome (GOLD analysis project Ga0209345, IMG submission 187294) | Oil polluted marine microbial communities from Coal Oil Point, Santa Barbara, California, USA - Sample 7 (SPAdes) (version 2) | ecosystem: Environmental > Aquatic > Marine > Oil seeps ... | reverse complement strand
ACAGGAGAATCAATGAGAAAACTAGACCAATCCGATCACTTAGCGTAAAAAGAGGGTTATGAAAAAGAACGGCTAACAGGTGATCGGATAACTCCGGAATCGCTGTTCGGAATCACCGAAATACGCAGTAGGTTCGTAGGATGGTTTGGGCGTGTGTAGCGAAGCTCGATAATCCAGTGATTACCAATCCTGACGAGTACTTCGTTTGATGCAATTAACTTCTCGTATAGGGCTGTCACTCCTTCAGAGAAACACAGGCCTGATTCGAGCACTGCGTACATGAGTGCTAAAAATAGGCTTTGGTCTACACGTAAACCTCGCTGATCTTGCAACAAATTTTCAGCTCGCAATAATACATCATCAATTAACGCCTTTGCCGCCACCACGTCCTTCTTCACAAAAGGCTTTGAGCGCGGCTTCTTATAGTATTTTGTTTTGAACAAACGCTGGTTCAAGGCATCGATTAACGATCTTCGATATGATCCATTTAGATGGTCTAGGTCTTCCAAACACTGCTGAACGGTTGCGAATTGCAGGTCTTTATGGACTGTGTGATCATCTGTCAGAGACGTATTCTGCCCCCAATAGGTTTCAATCGCTGCAGCGCATAAGGCTGCATTTTTCGTAATCCCCAGCTTGGTATGTGCCTCGTGGTATTCGATGATCTGCTTTAACATGTCCATGTTTAGTACTTCCTTAGATAAACTGTCGGGAGTTGCACTGTCGGAATTTGGAAATCTTTAAAGAAAGTGTCGATGCGATCTGCAATCTCAATTAATTGCTCGTATGTAGCGGTAGAGAACAAACTTGTCGGGCTATCAAGGTCCTGTCTGTGTCCCATAAAGGCCTCAATCGCATCGCTATCCGCGCCGGCTTGAAAAAGCTGTGTTGCCGTGGTGTTTCGGTGCCAATTGATTTTATGGAAAATTGGGTCATCAAAACCCCATGAGGACTGTGAAAAATCATCTAAAAACCCGGAGTCGGTCTGAATTCGAAATAGATTCGAAGTGCCGGATAGCATGTCGCACACTGCTTGGTACTTTGCGTGATTAATAAACCTAAGTCGGTTTCGACAAGCTTTCAGATAGTTGATGTACTGCGCGAGGACTTGACGTCCAGATTCGCAAAGGGGGACTAATCGGGTGGAGTTCTCGGATTTGTCCTCAATTTCAACTTGTGAGAAGTCTTTGTGAAAGTGCTTGATGGTGCGTAATACGTTTTTCATTGGTCGATGCATAGTCGCCAGCTGCAAGTACGTGACAACATATGTCTGGTAATAATTGTGAACCCTGACAGAGTCACCCTCGTGGATTGCTCTCTGCAGGGCCCGGATAATCACTTGAAACAACGCTTGAACGCCCGACTTATCGAGAGCCCTATGTGAACCAAACAGCAAGTCATCAGAGAAGTATTCCGCTGCGCACGCTGCTACCTCAACGTCGGGTATGAATATACCCATAAAATTAAGATAATGCTGACGTAGTTCTGACTCTCGAAATGCAACATAATAGCTTTGCATGTTTTCGGACTTCCTCCGGTTTGCGATAAAGTCTTTGTACAGTCGCGGCATCCCAATTGCTCGGTACTCGAAATCTATTACGCGTTGAAGGGAATTCATGGTGACCAGCTGTCCGGTGGGTCCTCTGAAACCTGATAACAAGTCTTTTATTAAACTCTCCCAGTCTGAGAGCTCGAGCCTCGCTGCTCGTATATATAAGAGCAGCGTTGCTAAAACTGGTGGGATCGTAATGAATGGATTCTCTGATACTTTAAGTTTACCAAGAGTAGTGAATATTGACGATGAAGGCGACGTGAAGCGCCATGTCGCCCCCAGTTTGCCGACGCCTGAAGGCAGCACTTCATAAGAAACTGACTCGCTTAGGATATGCTCAACCTGACGCCCGGTAATCATCATTACCATAATTAGTGCTTTGGTCGGATTGCTAAGATCAGAGAGACAAAAGTCACAGATTTTTTCGTATGTTGCGTGGGTTAATCTGTGAGGAGAAGCCTGCAAGCGCTTTTTGTTCCGCAATGCATGCTTCGCTCCGTAGCTCTTTTTAAGCCCATTGCCGGGTGTTTTAGTTAAATCCTTATTCATGTGACTGCCCCTCGATAATCAGACGAAGTTTTTCCATGCGATTTTCGATTTGGCGATGAATTCGTTTTGTATTAATCGATGAGATTTCTTTTGCGGTGCCGATGGGTGTTTTTTGCTTGACGGTTGAAATCCTATCGAGGACCGAGTTGAAGCACATTTGAAGAAATGCGGCTAATTGGGCTCCATAGGTACTGTCATCAAGTTGATTCGTAAAACGCTTATAAACATATCGAAGAGCCAGATACTCTACTTCGCCATCGTGGATAGAGGAAAGACAAACAACAAATATGTGTTTTCGACCCTCCCGATGAGCATCGAAGAGCTCTGCCCAACCCGATACAACCAAATAATCCATACCTGCGCTCACCACCACCGGGTGCTCATTCTGCACCGATGACTGGGGATCAGGTTTCACTGCTGTGACGTCGCACTGAAGAATCAAGTCGCGCTCAAATTGACATGCGACAATTGCCCGTGGATGAATGAAAAGATCCGTTAATGAAATTTGTATTAGTCTGCTGTATTGACTGTCCATAGCGTGTACCTCATCTGCATTCTGCCTGGCGCTCATCGCATCAAGCGTTACACCTATGGTATATCGTTCTCTCACATTTCCGCGGCAAACCCATGAGTTATCAGTGCATCAAAAGAATTGGCAAATTTTTTTCTCTATTTTCATGGATTTTTGAAAACCGGAGTGAGGGTGTGGTTGGGGGATACCCGAATACAAACGACAACACTGCGTGTTATAACCTTATCTATCAGTAAAAATTATTTCTTGTCGCTGCCTTGGTAGAATAAACCTGACACATTTTATCCTGTACAGCTTGTTTTTGTTGGCCTATAATTAATCTACATTAATTATAGGTGTCAGGTTTTGTTATGTCGGTTGCCGCACAAGTTGAAGCTCGGATTGCTCGTATGAGAAAAGGGGTACCTTTTTCCATGGAGGGGTTTTATGAGCTGGGTACGGAAAGTACCGTTCAAAAAGCTTTTAGCCGACTGGCGAAGTCAGGCGAAATTGTGCGTGTGTCAAAAGGCTTTTATGTTCGTCCTAAATCGATTGAGAGCTTACCGGGCGTGAAAATAATGCCCAGCCCGGAAGAGGTAGCAAAAGCCTGGGCGCGAAGTCATGGATATAAGCTTGTTTCGCATGGCTTTGAAGCGGCTTACCGACTGGGGCTGCAAACTCAATCTCCGGCTCGAACCATGTATTGGACGAATGGCCCTTCGCGTGAATTCAAAGTCGGAAACTCAGTGGTTCAGGTGAAACACGTCGCGTCCAGCAAGCTTAAGTGGCTGAACCAACCTGAAGGACTGATTCTTCGAAGCCTTTCGGTGATGGAGCCAGAGCATTTTAAGCCAGAGCAATTCCGTAAGGTATTTAAGCGATTATCGTTGACGGCAATTGAGAAAAAGCGTGTTCTCAAGAACCTCAAGCATTCCACGTTGAGCTCTCAGTGGCGTCATAAGATCATGCAAGTTGAGAGCGCGACAGTGTAATGGACATATTTGATTATTATAAGACCGACGCTAAACGAGCTGAGCTGAAATCAATCCTAGACTATGCTGCCCAGAGCTCCGAAAGAGGTTTGGGCGCTAATTTCTTAGAGAAAGATATTTGGGTAACCGAAATTTTGCGGTTGCTTTACGAAGAAGATTTATTAGATGGCCATGATGTGGCGTTCAAAGGTGGAACGGCTCTTAGTAAGTGTTATAGCACCATCGAGCGATTTTCTGAGGATATCGATTTATCGATACATTGGGCTGACTTAGCAGAATCAGATGATGAAGCTGCTGCGTGGGCGCAAACGACCAAAAGCCGAAGTCAACGGGATAAGTTTAGGCGTGCTCAGGGTAAGCGATTAGAAGCCTGGGCCAACGATTTCGTTCAGAGATTGAATAAGCGGCTCTCAGATTATGGCATTGAGGGCCTGAGCGCCGAAATAGAAGATGGCTCTGGTGGTGAGAAAATCGACATTCACTTCCCACATGTGGCATTCCAGGATGGCTCGTACCAGCTGGAGCATGTACTGCTCGAATTTGGCGGCCGTAACCGCGGCCGGCCGACGGTTTCTAAGCCGGTAACGACTTACCTGTCAGAAATAGATGCGGTTTCAAAGTCACACACCTTACCAAAAGCCGCGGTGGAGGCTTACCACCCGGATTACATTATTTGGGAAAAGCTAACCGCACTTCATCAATTTTGCACACAAGAGAACGCGCCTGATACGGTGCGGTTGTCCAGGCATTGGTACGACGTAGACTGCATTTTGAGAGGCCTCGAGGAAGGCACATACCAAAGCACCGAAGCATTGGAGAACGTTGTCGCGATGAAGTCCGCCAGGTGGTCGACCAAAGGTGTTTCTTTTGAAGACATTCTCTCCGGTGAATTAGTGTTAATTCCGCCCGAACAGTTGCTTGAGGATATCAAAAGAGATTATGACCAATCCGTAAGCGGTGGGATGTTTTTCAGTACCCCTGACAGCTTTGTTGACATTATTGAGCGGTTAGCCGAACAGCAGGAACAAATTAATGGCTTTCTGAAAGAGCGAAGTTAGCATTGCTAACAACTGAAATCTCATTAAAGATGTGGTGCTGTATTAACCCACCGACAAAGTGTATCTCACGACCTACCGGCTTCACCTTACGGCTCAACTAACCAGTCATTTGCGTATTTGCGTATAGCGCTATTTATCTTCGGCACGCTTATCTCAACAATATTGTAAGTTTTATTATTGTGTTATTTATTTCAGTCGTTTAATGTCAATTACATAACAAAAAGTCAAAGTTAGATATCGTGCGTTGAACCAAAGAATGACTGAGCACATTGATGTTGCTGTCTTCTGCCCGGAGAGCTTCGAGGGAGGAGTTTTGTTTAATCAGTAGCTTAGAGACTGGCATGTAGCAGTTGGCCAAGCTCCATAGTGCGCAGCATACTATATAAATGTTATGGCTCAGGTAAAGCATGGAGAAATAGGTGATTGCCGAGAGTTTATTCAATCAAATAGCTGGTTACATTGAGGAAGCCGTAAGATCTCAGAATTCAAGCTCGCTTGTCGATCAGGTTAAGATGTTGGGTCTTGATACTGAAGACGAAGTTAACTATATGAGTTTAAAGTGTTCATACATGGCCGATGATGGATCATCTATTAAGTTCTCATTTCGATCATATGATCCATCTGGGCCATTTCAAAATCTGCCAGACGTAAATAAAATTCATCTTCAGCTACTGAAAAATGATGATGTGGTGTCTCAGATTGGTGAGCGTTTTGATGACAAGTCTATTTGATGCGTAACTACAACAAGCCAAGGGAGTGGGATATACTTTGCTTCGCCGCGTTCAAACGCAAAATTTGCCCCTGCTCTTGGCCCGTTAGCTTTCATTAAGGATCAGGTATGATCGAAATATTCTTCTCGTACGCACATGAAGATGAGCGGCTTATGGATGAAGTTAGACGGCAGATGATTGTCTATGAGCGGGAAGGCCATTTGTTAAAGTGGCACGATCGTATGATTCCTCCTGGAGAACAGTGGAAAGATATGATCGATGACCGTTTGAGAAATGCGAAGATCATTCTACTTTTTTTTAGTCCGCACTTTATTGAGTCTAAATATTGCTACGAAATTGAGGGCCAAGAAGCTTTGAGAAGGAGTAAGACTGGCGAAGCACTTGTAATACCAGTTATTCTTCGTCCCTGTGCTTGGAAAAGTTCACCGTATGGCAAATTACAGGCGTTGCCCACAGATGGAAAGCCTATTTCAACATGGGATAATATTGATATTGCTAGCCTCGAAGTGGCCGAGTCGATCTTTGAAAAAGTTAGGCAAATTGAAACTTAACAAGGATGGTTGACGGGAGGCCAAGTACGCTTCGTTGCCGCTTGTCGCCACAGGTAGGTTAAGTTGAATTGGAGTATTAATGAGTAAGTTTGTGACCCCTCCACAGCATGTAATAGATGAGTTGTTCAAGTCGTTGAGACGTCGTTATCCACACCTTGAAGATAACGAAAATATATTTCGTAATATTGATTATGACTCAGGTAGCTCAGCCCAAGTAATGTACGGAGCTAAAGTCACTTATCATGATAGTGGAAATTCTTTTGAAGCTCTATTCGAGTATCAGGAGAACCGAGAAAAACAAGTTTATTATTGGTATTGCAGGCTAGATTGGCGAGATTGAAGCCTAACAAACGGGTAAGTTTGTACGCCGGTCAGTTCCGTGTTTTATGCGTCCGCGGCTGCACAGAGGCGTTATGTGTAGGTATTGATTGTTTATAGGCTTCGAAAATATTATGAGGAAGTGCGGTGTTAATTTCTGATGTGATAATGAAGAACAAGCGCCTTCTTAAGGAAGCGATAGATGAATCGTTGGCTGAAAGCTACCTACGCACATGGTTAAACTGCTCTCGAGCAAGCCTTTCACCGGAGGAGCCTGACTATATTGCAGACCTGTCTCTGAACTGGATTTCAGATCTAGCAAAAATCTTAGGTATTGTCTGCCGTAACAAGTTTCGTGTAGGGATTACCGGGGTCTTCTGCCATCAGAAGCCACTTGCAGATTTCGGCAGCACACCTCGTCCCGAAATTGGAGATCTGCTTTTGGTGTTGAAGTATGAGGAGAGTGGGAACGCTCCTATCTTCAATTCATTGCTCTTACAAGCAAAGACATCGACCAAAGAGAGTTTCACGCTGGCGAGTAGCGAGTTACATCAACTTAAACTGTATGAGCAGTGGCCAAAATTTTGTTATGCAAGAGCTGGAAGTCTGAATGGTCAAGCGCGGGATATTCATCCGAAGATTCCATCTACTGGCGCAAAGTACCTGTTAGTTGACTCAAGGTATTACTATGGACTTCCCTTTCACTTTCCCTTTGGATGTGCGGTCCCTAATAAGTCGATTACTCTTACGAGAGGTTTTGCGGATGAATTTATTGATTTCCTGACCTTTGATGCCGGGAAACTGATAAGCGATAAGGCATCGATATCAGAAGATTGGTCGCAGATGATCTGGGACCTTTTGGAAATTACCAAGAACAAGTGTGCGAAGCGAAAGCGCTCGGGTCTAGGTAAAGGATTTCCTCGTCAAACTGCGAGCACTATGGACGGTTTTTTATATATGGCTGGTGAGGATCCTCCGGCCTATTTTGGGGGCGTCAATGCCGGCGGGACCGGTGGAAACAAAGAGCCAGATCAGGTTTCTGACGATGAAGGCGGTGGAGTCTCAGTTGTTTTTGTACAGATATCAGCTACCGAATCCGATGACAACACATAACAAATTCTTATAGACGGACCAAATCATCTGTTATGCCTTTTACAAAAGGTGCAAAAAGCTAAACCAGAAATTTTTGGCCGCAGAAAAAGGCGTTAGAGCAAAAGTGGAACTAGAGAATAGATTATGAACCACGTGTTAAATAGGCGAAGGGTTTCGTCAGCTGCAATTTGGAGAGAGCTCATTGCAAAGCACAATAATAAATGTGTAATGTGCTCTATTTCTGGAGAAAAAATCCGTCTAGAGCTAGCTGCTATTACGCCTCTTCATCAGGGTGGTAGCTTGACGGAAGAGAATTTCCTTTTGTTATGCCCAAATTGTCATCGATGTATGGACATGGGGCCAAAAGAGGTCGAGTTTGTAAACTTCCTTTATCAGGTTCTAAAGGAAACGAATCCTAATCAACATATTGAGCTTGAAGCTATAATTGGAGAATCACAAAGGGCACAAGCGGACATTCTCATAGAAGACGGTCAGAAAGCGAAGACCCTTATTGAGTGTAGATCCAATAAAGCAATCACAAGAAGCCACAGCTCTAAAATAATCGAACAGATCTTAGAGTACGGTAAGCTTATAGGTGAGTGCAAAAAAGTTCTGGCCATACCCGGAAGATTGCCGCAAGAGATAAAACAAAACATAGAATCTCATGGCATCGAAGTGTGGGACGCAGACTATCTTATTGGGAATTTCAAAGCAGGAATACAAAAGGCGGATAGCAGCTACTTTAAAGCGCTTTTAGCTGCCATTGTTGGGAAACAAGAAGGCACTAGAGATAGCGATTTGCTTGGCAAATTAAAGGTATGTATTCCCGGGCGCAAAGATTGCTACTTATATCAGAGCCTCATTGGTGAAATTATAGAAGAGCTATTTTGCCCTCCTCTTGATAAGCCTATCCAGGAAGTTAGCGATTTTACCAAGTCAAACCGAAGAGATTTCATTGTCCCGAATTATGCAACGGATGGCTTTTGGTCATTTTTGCGTGACAAATACTCGGCAGACTATATTGTGGTAGATGCCAAAAATTACTCTAGAAAGGTGAAGAAGAGTGATGTCCTTCAAATCGCCAATTACTTGAAGCATCATGGAGCGGGTTTGTTTGGCATCATCTTTTCTAGAAAGGGCGGTGACTCGGCTGGTTGCTTGCACACCATTCGAGAACAGTGGATGGTACATCAAAAACTGATTCTTGTACTTGATGATACTGATGTAGAAAATATGCTTTTATCATCTGGTAGTGCCGCAGATTTAATCGGCGCAAAAATTGAAGAATTCAGGCTATCTATGTAAATACTCTAATAAAGTGACTATTGTCGGACTGATTTTTCAGTGTGCTAAAAAATAGCCGTAAATGCGTGCGTTATACGCAAATGGAGGTCCGATGAACGATTTTTATGGTGAGCTGATGGAGCTGAACGAGCAGCTTGTTGCAATATTGAAAGAGCTCTCGCAGTTTAAACCTCGTTTCTATCACGCATTCGCAAAGGGAAAACTTGGAAAGTATACAACGAAGCTTGTCGATTATAGAGAACAACTAAACGAAGTGGATCAGCGTATTCGACCACATACTAAAATTCCCGGCGATTATAATTCAATACAAATGGTTTCGGGGAAGCTATCTGTTACGTTCTCGATTAGGAATGTCGTTTTAACAACATTGGATGAAGCGCAAAAAATGCTGAATTCCCATGAGTCGCAAGCTGGTTTTAAGCTATCAACCAATATTGCTTTAATTGCAGTTGTAGTTTCCGTACTAGGTTTAGCTGGTGGGTAGTGCGTGTAACAATACCCATCAATTTGTACTCTTCAGCTGCCGGACTCGCTAAATTGTCCTTTGTGGGCCGCTTTATGCATTAAAGAGGAAAACCACCAATGAATAAAGTGTTGATGATGGAAAGGTTAGTTGAGAATGGCTTCGACTTTCTTAAGAAAGCAGTTAATGACCTTAATGACTACCCAAAATTTTCAATCATACATTTCCATGCTGCCGTGGAATTATTTCTAAAAGCACGACTTATGGATGAACATTGGTCTTTGGTGATTTCTCAAAGACAAGAGCCAGATTGGGAAAAGTTCATATCCGGAAACTTTCAGTCGGTTTCACTTGATGGTGCTGCGGAACGGTTAGAAAAAGTCGCTAGAAGTAGTCTAACAAAACAAGAGCTTCAATCGTTTCGAGAAATCACAAAGCACAGAAATAAGGCTGTGCATTTTTTTCACGAGGCACATTCCGAGGATGAAAATCGAGAGAAGCTCCTGTCGATTGTAAAGCAGCAACTAACAGCCTGGTATTTTCTCCATCAGTTGTTAATTAAGCGCTGGGCGGATGTATTTACCAAATGGTCGGAGCCGATTGCAGAGATTGATCAAAAGTTGAAGACTCTGCATCCTTATTTGCAGATAACTTATGAGCAAATAAAGCCAGAGATAGAAAAAAGAAGGGCTAAAGGCGAAATCTTTTGCAAATGTCCGTCGTGTGGATTTGAATCTCAACAAGATGAAATGGATCAAAAGATAGTATATGAGTCCAAGTGTTTAGTATGCTCTCTAACGGAAAAAAAGCTCAAACTGGCGTGTCCGGACTGTTCACATGAGGTGGTATTTACAAATGAAGGGTTCGGGCAATGTGATAATTGCAGTAAAAATTTTGAACCCGAAGATTTGGTCGAGGAGTTAATAGATTCTGGCGCTGCTCATATAGCATTCCAAGATGGAGATGACTCATGGGATCTTGGGAATTGCAGTGATTGTGATGGCTATCATACTGTTGTTAGAACTGACGACGAATCTTATGTATGCACTAGTTGCTTCTTAACTTTAGAGCGTTTGCAGTGGTGCGGTTGGTGTAATGAACCTAATACTGGAAATATGGAATATAGTTCATGGGCTGGATGTAGTCACTGTGACGGTAGGTCCGGTTGGGAAAAAGATGATTAAGTCACGTATGTGGCATAACAATGCCAAGTAGCGCGACCATTTTCCGTTGCGTCCCCGGCTACTACACTACAAATGATCGCCTGTTGGCAGCGATATATTTCTGAATGGAGTTAATCCTTGGCGTCGACCTGGCTTGACATCGTTGATACAGCAGTAAAGATTGGGCTAGGCGCTGCAATCAGCGGCATTGCGACCTACGCTGTCACGCGGTACAAGCATACTTCGGATAAGAGCCTGGAGGCGACTCAAAGAAAGCGCGACGCCATAAGGCAAGTTGCTGAAGAAGTTGAGGAGTTTTCCCATATTTCTTTAAATTATTGGGCTCGGATTCTTGACTGGACTCGTAAGCGTACCAACGGGAAGGCACCGAACGAAACTCTAGAGGAAGAGCTTCGCCAAGTTCGCATAGAGCTGTTCAATTCCTATAAAGTGCTAGCTAGCGCTGAATCAAAGCTTTTGCTCATGGGTGAGCAAGAAGCTCAGGATTTAGTTCGGAAATATGGTGAAGAGTTGACGAAGTTCTATTCGAAAGCGTTCATTGGTGATCATGGTATGTCGGTGGGTGAAATTCAGGAGTGGCGCGAGGTAATCCTTTCAGGTCGTATCAAAGTGTTTAACGAGTTGAGCCGCGTATTCAAGTTTTTGGAAACATAACAATGCCTGGCGCGGCCAGGTCGCTTCTGACCTCTCCCCCAAGAATAGAACCATGACATCAACGAGGTTTCATGGCATGGTCCTCGTAAGACCTCCATCAAGTCCAAATTTATCGCCCGTGTGCATGGGGGCGTCGAGCATATGCAGCCTTGAATCCCATTACATGAGACGACTTTGAGCTCAGTCCATCGGTGACTGAAAAAGTTCGAGTTCTAGATGGTGAGCAGATGAAAAATTGTCCTCGAATAACGGTTTCATAAGTTCACGAGATATTCCGGCGAGGAGAAGCCTCATGAATCACGTTCTATAGGAGTATGATTTTGTAACAAATGTTCGGGCGTAATTGATAGGTGACGCTCACTTCTCAAGGAGATTATTGTTAGTAATGAAAGAGCAAACAGATAATTTTGATGCGGCCCAGAACAACAGTCCGAGTTGTGAATCGTTGGAGCGTCACTTTGTTTATCGTTACCAGCGTATCAATGAACTGACGCTGGGCAATTTGAAGCGGGGAGAGTACTTGTTTTCAACGCCATTTGAATTGAATGACGGAAACGAAGGGTACCCAAAACTCGTGTTACATGGTGATAAGGAAGCGTATCTGCGTTTCTCGTATTGGGCGCTTTGCGGGTGCGCTGATAGTTTATACCGACTGAGTGCTCAAGAAGTGTCCGAATCATCCGAAAAGTTTAATCGCATTTCATATAAAGTGTCGCAGTTATCCTCTAAGCTACCCTTACTAGTAGAGCACTTTAAAGAACTACTAAAAAGCGCAATCGATGACTTAGGTTTTAACGGTGAGCCTATGCTTTGCGCTTTGATTGCCAAATTAGAAAAATACCTCTTAGATCTTTTGCTTACAGATATTAATAAGCGCTATTCGACCCTGTCCTTTTCTAAATCGGCGACTAACCCAACTATGTGGGGACATTATGCGGATGCAGATAAGGGGATGGTTATCGTGCATGAAACTGAAAACAATAAAGTTGAAGTGGAACTCCCTGTTCCTACATTCGTCAGGATGAGCTCGGTTAATGAAAAGATTGATGGAGGCTATGAGATTAAAGGGCTGGGGACAAGTAACAAAGGCGAACTAAGCTTAGAGCAAGTATCCTATAGAAAGAATCGACCACAAATAAACCTTTTTCATTGGTTTAGTAATAAGTTTTTCTTTTCAGAGTCAGAGTATCACTATGACTATCCAGAATCATTTGGAGCCTCCCAGCAGCCTAAGGATCATGAGAAGTTTATGCTTTATAAGTCTTCCAGCTGGCGCTATGAAAAGGAATCACGTCTGATACTTGGTAATGACTTCGATAGGCTGGATAATGTAAAGGAAAATAGAGTCGCTATTGTAGGTGGGATCACTGCGATAATTCTAGGCCACCGCATTACTCAAACTAATTTCAGGCGCGTAGTTTCAGCCCTGAAAATACTAGTCCGAAGTGATAATGAATTAACACCGAAGTCAGTTATGGTCACAGGCTTACAACCAGATGATAGTAAATTCGAGTATAGACTGAGAATAAATGGCAAAGTAGAGCTTGAAAACGGACTAGCGCGCTTTACTCCTGCTGACAGGCTTAATAAGAAAGATATGGAAGCAGCATCACGTCTGTCGAAACGTATTATGAGCAAGTTATGAGTCAAAGTGAGGATTATGCGGCTATATATTATTGGCAATGGTTTTGATTTACACCATGACCTTCGTACTAGCTATAGTGATTTCGGGAAGTTCCTCAATAAGAGAAATATTAGCCTTTATGATCAGTTACTTGATTATTTTGGTTTTGAAGATGTAGCTGGTTATTGCCCAGAAGGTGCGCAGTTATGGAGTGACTTCGAGAATAGCCTTGCAGAGCTTGATGCGGAAACTGTTTATGAAGCCTTTAGGGATAGCCTAGCAAATCCAGGAGCAGAGTCCTTTCGTGATCGAGATTGGAATACGTTTGCAATCGAAATTGGTGAAGTCGTGGAATCTTTAACTGATGGCTTGTTTGGGATGTTCAGTAATTTTTTTAAAGCCGTTGAATATCCCCAACAAGAAGCTTTCTTGAATATAAATCCTAATGCTAGATTTCTGTCATTCAACTACACGAAGACGCTTCAGGAGTACTACGATGTGCCAGCTTCGAATGTATTGCATATTCACGGTGAAGTTTCGAGCGGAGATGAAATAATACTTGGCCATGGCCTCGAACCAGATACCTTTGCTCAACCTGAAGCAAAGCCACCAGAGGGGCTATCCGCCAAGGAACTTGATGCTTGGTATGAACACATGTCCGATCAGTTCGACCTTTCTTTTGAAATGGGAAAAGCGGAACTCGAGAGATACTTCTCTCTTTCTTTTAAAAATACTAAACAAGTAATCACGGACCATACTGACTTCTTCGATTCCCTCGATACGGTAGACGAAGTTTTTATTCTTGGTCACTCTTTATCCGATGTAGATTTATCTTACTTTGACAAAGTGGCAGCAAGCGTTAATCAAGAGACCTCTTGGATAGTGAGCTATCACACCAACAACGATATATCACACCACAATAATCAACTCAGGAAGATTGGCATTAATAATCCGGTTTTTAAGCAACTTAAAGATCTTTAGACAGAGGTGAATTATTTACTCTGTTTTCTAAGCGTGTACTTCTCATATTTCTTGTCCAACCACGTTGGTGGCTGTTTCATATCACTTTCGTACAGTCGGTGAGGTAGTGCGTGCCAAAACTCTTTAATTGCAGCCGCGAATCTATTAATGTCTTCTACGGACAGCGTGAGCTTGTCGAAGTCAGGAGGAATGTTGAATTCTGCGAAAACAGCTGAACCTTCATAAAACTCAGGGTGTTGCTTGGAGAGCTTTTTATGTGAGCCTCCGTCGCCATGTTTATACACATTTATAACAAGCCGTAAAACATCAATTTGCTTAGAAAAGGACTTCTCTTTGAGAGCAATTCCCAACCACTGTAGCAATTCAATTAGCATTGGGTGGTCTGTACTCCAAACTACTTTTTCAACGAACTCACGCTCTAAGCAATGGCTTAGTTCTCGAACAACTTTATCGCGGAGAGTTTTATCGAATTGGTGAAACATTCCTGCTGCTACGGCTAGACCAACAGAACTTCTCAACTGGTCTAAAGCCATCCAGTGCGAAATTGCTTTGTCTTGAGCAAGCTCATAAAAGTCTGCCTCGTCATGCTTGTCAGGATTAAACTTTGGCGCTAAGCGTCCGAGAGTTTCCTCAGCTTTAGCATCTGCTTCACCCTCAATATCGGAAAATTGGGATAGAAGCCTAGACTTTGCTTCTTTTACATAAAAGTCGTGCTGTTCGACTAGTATGTCCCGCTCTCTCTCTGGAAAATAAAATGTGACTCTTGGTTCAGGTTTCATGTTGACGTAATTTTAAGTGAGTGTCTGAGTGAAGCTATCACAAACGTGGTTTCTTATCGATTATGCTTAACGCATAACCGAGACCGTTAACTTCAATCGGAAACGGCTCATCACTATTCATTATTTGTTTTACGAATTGCCGGAAGCCGTTCAGAACCTCATCAAGCTGCTCCGCCGGAACGGTCTTTTGGATGCTAAATTCGACGTCATGTTGAAAGCTGGATGAGCCGGAATTTAACGCGAGCACTGCATGTAAGTTCGGGGTTTGTACAGCGACGCCTAATGCAAGGGAGCTACCCCCTGCTAAGGTAACCTCACGATAAGGCCCCTTCAAAGCCTCAATGAGTTGAACACCATCTTTAATTCGTTGTGTCATCGTATCGTGCTGAAGATACTCTGAGGGACAGTCATCTGGTTCGCCGGAAGCGTAAGGCAAGTTGTCGTAGATGCCGTATTTTTCGATGGTCAGTAGCGCCGAATCAGGATCGAATGCTTCCATATTGTATTGACCGATTCCATATGACGGGCACTATTACAGTTGTCACCGGCAATGTAAAACTGACCCACTAATGGCAATTTAAAATTGACCCACCTGAGGCACAATGACCGCCTGATCTGAAACAAGAACGGCGGTTGAGATGCAATGTTAAATCAGGAGT
>Ga0209345_10003860_pt1 | contig 15004 bp, 14 predicted proteins | sample Cruoilmetagenom7_FD_187294 | JGI IMG/M metagenome (GOLD analysis project Ga0209345, IMG submission 187294) | Oil polluted marine microbial communities from Coal Oil Point, Santa Barbara, California, USA - Sample 7 (SPAdes) (version 2) | ecosystem: Environmental > Aquatic > Marine > Oil seeps ... | reverse complement strand
CCCCTGTGAAGTAGCCATTTTCATGACCCGCAACCACATGACCACGTCCATCGATCAACAATTTCGCACCTTGATCCACGCCTGATTGGATATAGTCTTCGATACGTTCTTTTGCCTCTTGGGTCACAACCGGACCCATTTCCACAGTATTATCCGTATAGGGGCCTACTTTTAAATTTTGGATACGTGGTGTGATTTTTGCCACCAACTCATCAGCTGTTTCATCACCGACACAAACAGCAACTGAAATTGCCATACAACGTTCACCCGCAGACCCGTATGCAGCCCCCATCAAAGCATCAACAGTCTTATCAATGTCTGCATCAGGCATCACAACCATGTGGTTCTTGGCCCCACAAAGAGCCTGAACACGTTTGCCATGCTTACAACCTTCTGTGTAGATATATTCACCCACCTGAGTAGAACCCACGAAGCTAACGGCCTTAACTGTTGGATTTTGGAGAATTTCATCAACGGCTTCTTTACCGCCATTTACCATATTCATCACCCCTTTAGGTAATCCTGCTTCATGTAAGAGTTCAACCAAACGCAATGTTGAAGAGGGATCTCGTTCACTTGGTTTTAAGAGGAAAGTATTACCGCAAGCCAAAGCAACCGGGAACATCCACATGGGAACCATTGTAGGAAAGTTAAAAGGTGTAATGCCTGCAACCACGCCCAAAGGTTGGCGAATAGAATGGGAATCTACATTATTCGCGACAGCTTCTGAAAAATCGCCTTTTAAAGCCTGGGTAATCGCGCAAGCAAATTCAACGACCTCGATCCCTCGGGCAAGTTCACCACATGCATCCGCAAATGTTTTGCCATGTTCTTTAGAAACTAATTCAGCTATCTCGTCTTGATTTGCCAGTAAGAGTTCACGAAATTTGAACATAACCGCAGCGCGTTTGGCGGGCGGCGTTGCGCTCCAAGCTGGGAAAGCAGCCTCACAAGATGCGATTGCCCCGGCAACGTCTTTAGCATTACCTAAAACTACCTGTGACGGGGTTTCGCCTGTTGCAGGATTGAAAACATCTTGGAACTGACCCGATGTGCCTTGTGTATGCACACCATCAATGAAATGGGCAATGGTATTTGTCATAATAAACTCGCTTAAATATTAACCTGCAAAAATTATAAGCCTTTGCTAGATAGGCTTTCATTCATGTATTTTTTTTCGCTGTTCTGATATGTCTTGAACTTCAGACCACAGCCCCTTAATGGCATTGCTTAGACGGCTTTGACTGTCTTCGCTGGCAACGATGGCGATCGTAACCCATGCCAAAGCTGTCATGGCTAGCATGACCTTAAATGCAAAACTGACACGCGGGCGCGCCAAATATTCTTTGATCCGGTTACGGTTTTTGGTAAAGGTTTCCATCATCCAAACGATGAAAACAAAAGGGACGCGTAAATATGCTATGATACCTTTTGAAATACGTGTCATTCTTCACTTCCTATTCGCTCAATAATAACGGCTCTAAAATCATTTACATTCGTCAAGGTTGGTCCTGTCATGACCAAGTCCCCTGTCTTTTCAAAGAAGCTATAAGCATCGTGTTGACTCAAATATGTTTTCGCGTTCAGGCCGGTTGCTTCTGCGCGAGATAAGGTATCTGGCATAATCATGGCCCCGGCATTATCTTCGGAACCATCGATCCCGTCGGTATCACAGGCAATGGCATAAATTCCATCATGACCAGACAAGCTTATGGCCAAGGCCAGCATAAATTCTGCATTGCGACCACCACGTCCGCCTTTTTCTCGAATAGTAACCGTTGTTTCACCACCAGACAACAAAACAGCAGGCATTTTCACAGGTTGCCCATGGGCGGCGACTTGGCGTGCAATCGCTCCATGGACTTCGGCTACGTCACGGGCTTCCCCTTCTATTCGGTCTGAAAGGATCATTGCCGTATAGCCAGCATTTTCGGCAACTTTAGCCGCAGCTTCCAAGGATTTTTGGGGTGTTGCGATCAAAATATTTTTAACATTGTTGAAATGAGGGCTACCCGGTTTTGGGGTTTCATCCGGTTCATCATTTAAAAGCTTAAGGATAGAGGGTGTGGGCGTAAGCGCGTATTTTTCCAATACCTCACGCGCTTGAGCATAATTAGTTGGATCAGGTACACTCACACCAGAAGCGATTGAAGACAAATCATCCCCAGGCACATCTGAAATGATCAAGGACACGACTTTTGCCGGATGACAGGCCATGGCTAAACGTCCCCCTTTAATTGCGGACAAATGTTTGCGCACACAGTTGATCTCGGTAATCGTTGCCCCACAACGTAACAAATCATTCGTTAAGCTTTGTTTATCCGCCAAAGAAATACCTTCTGCAGGTAAACTTAAAAGGGCTGAACCTCCACCAGAGATAAGGTTGATGACAAGATCATCGGAACTAAGGTTTTTCACCATCTGCATAATACGTTTAGAGGCAACTAAACCAGCCTTATCAGGCACGGGGTGGCTGGCCTCAACGACTTCGATGTATTTTGTTGGTACACGGTGTCCATACCGGGTCACGACAAGCCCTTCAACGGGGCCGTCCCAATGTTCTTCTATGGCATGCGCCATAGCGCCTGCTGCTTTACCAGCACCAATAATCAACGTACGCCCTTTAGGTCGGGCAGGCAAAAAATCAGCGATGCACTGTTCAGGCAATGCTGCCGATGTTGCCGCTTCAAACATTTTTTGCAAAAGCTCAGATGCGGGAATAGGCATAATGAAACGTCACCTTAAAAAAATAAATGAGGAAGGGCTCATAATGTAGCAAGAATTAAAGACTAAGCCACTTCATGGTCCGCTAGTTTTTCCAAAGCACGGACCATTGCGGAGTGATCCCAGCCTGCCCCACCAGCAGCACTACATGCATTAAACAATTCTTGTGTGGTCGCTGTGTTGGGTAATGACACCCCGATTTCACGCGCTGACTGTAAAGCAAGGTTCAAATCTTTTTGATGAAGTTCGATACGGAAACCGGGATCAAACGTTCGCTTGATCATACGTTCCCCATGGACTTCAAGAATCTTTGAAGATGCAAACCCACCCATTAAGGCTTCTCTTACCTTAGCTGGGTCAGCGCCAGCCTTAGACGCAAACAAAAGGGCCTCACTGACCGCTTCGATGTTAAGGGCCACAATGATCTGGTTAGCAACTTTGCAGGTTTGCCCCACTCCATTAGCTGTTCCGACTAATGTAATGTTTTTCCCCATGAGCTCAAACAACGGCTTTGCAATATCAAAGGCAGCCTGAGGACCGCCAACCATGATGGTTAGGGCTGCATTTTGCGCCCCTACTTGCCCACCAGATACCGGTGCATCCAAATATGAACATCCGAGTTTATCAATTTCAGCTGCAAAATCTTTAGTGGATGTTGGTGAGATGGAGCTCATATCAATGACCAGTTTACCGGCACTCAGCCCTTCTGCAACACCATTTTTAGCAAATAGAACCGCTTCTACATCTGGTGTATCCGGCACCATAATGATGATTATATCTGCTTTCGATGCAATCTCTTTGGCTGTTGCACATTCAACGCCACCGCCATCCAGAATATCCTTTGGAGTTGGCTTTGTGCGTTTTTGAACAAACAGGTCATTCCCGCCATTTTGTAAATGAACTGCCATAGGGTATCCCATGATACCAAGACCAATAAAACCAATTTTCGCCATTTAACTTAACTCCAAAACCATAGATTTATAAAATAGAGACCTCTCTAGCGATAAGGCTCAAACCATTTCAGACTATCTTGTGTTGTTGTGCTTGGAAAATATTCGGCACCAACCCACCCCTGATACCCGACATCATCAAGAAACGAGAATAAATATGCATAATTAATCTCACCTGTACCCGGTTCATAACGCCCAGGCGTATCTGCAATTTGTATATGAGCTATTGATGCTAAGTTTTCTTTTATGGTCATGGCCAAATCGCCTTCCATAACCTGCATGTGGTAAATATCATATTGAAGTGAAATATTATGCGCATCAACCTCTGAGATTAAATTCAAAGCATCAATTGTATGTGACAAATAGTACCCCGGAATATCTCGGGTATTAATTGGCTCAATCAATAACTTGATATTTTCATGTTTAAATTTATCCGCAGCATATTTTAAATTATCTAAAACGACCTGTAATAAAATATCTTTGTCCACACCCTTTGGCGCAACACCCATCATGCAATGAATTTGTTCACAGTCCAATACTTTGGCATATTCAATTGATTGCTCAACGGTTTCTTTAAACTCATTGATTCGAGCGGGGATACAGGCCAAACCACGATCCCCTGCGGCCCAATTTCCAGCTGGCATATTAAACAAGACTTGTTTCAATCCATGCTCATCCAATCTGGCTTTGATATCAGCTGGGTTAAAGTCATAAGGGAAAAGATATTCAACCCCACAAAACCCAGCATGCGCAGCCGCTTTAAAACGATCAAGAAAGCTACATTCATTAAACATTGTAGATAAATTGGCTGCGAAACGTGGCATAAACCCAAATCCATAGATAAATTCATTATTTAAGCTTACGCTACGCGTAGAAACAAGAACAAACAACGAAAATGATAAAACCTTCCACATTGCGGAAAGCGACTAAACATTTACGTTATCTGTCATAGAAGATTAATTTAGTTAAAGACAGACCTTCAGATCATTAACATATCATCTTTAGTTATTTTTGGGTTGAACGCCGCCAAGGGCCGCTGTGATTTTTGCAGCCGTCCCTTTGATCGCCAGACCCAAATCAACAAAGCGCTGATCATCAATTCTTGCCACAGGGCCAGATACAGAAACAGCGGCAATACTTTCTCCGTACTCATTAAATATTGAGGAGGCCACACATCTTAAACCAAGCCGTTGTTCTTCATCATCACGCCCAAACCCAACGACACGACTGGCCTGTATTTCTTTAAAAAGATCAGCTCTATTGGTCAGTGTTTTATCCGTAGTACGTTGAAATTCGCGGACCTGTAACATTTTTTTCATTTTTTCTTCGGGCATCATAGACAGCAGCGCTTTACCAACTGCTGAACTATGAATGGGAAGGCGCGCCACAGGTTTTGAGATGGCGTTCTTAGACCTACGTGGTTCAAGACGTGCCAAATAAATACAATCACCTTGATCTATAACGGCCAAATTTGTTGCCTCGCCGCTTATTTCCATAAGAGCAGACATATAAGGCCGCGAGATGCTAATGATGTCACGCGATTCAACAAATGCATTTCCAACAACAAAAGCTTGAACACCGACTTTCCACAGTGATGAGAGATTGTCAAAATGAACATATTGTTCATATTGCAATGTGGTTAACAAACGATGTGTCGTCGATAATGGTAAATTTACGCTTTGTGCGATTGCTGTTAAGGCCATCCCACTCGAATTATTCGCAATGATATTTAAAATTGAAAACGCCCGTGACAATGACTGAACATGCCCAGTATTACCTTTGTTTTTCATGCTTTATACCCTTGTCTTAAAACTTAACCCGCTGCGCGACCCATTAATTTGAGGCATTCATTTTAATTATTGCTATATACTTACCACATTGTAAGATAATATTCCATTTATAAAATATACAACTCCTTCACCCTCACCATTCCCATATTGGAAGCTTTTTACGATGACTGCTCAAACAGAAAAAAAACTTCTAGGTTTTAAGATCGGTTTCATTGGCCTTGGCCTTATGGGGAAACCTATGGCACAACGATTACATGATGCTGGTGCAAACATGGTCATTAACAATCGCTCACAAGCCGTTATTGAGGAACTCGTTCCGCTTGGTTTCATCAATGCGATCACTCCAGCTGATGTCGCAAAAGAATGCGATATCATCATCATGGCATTACCTGATACCCATGCTGTTGAGAAAGCTCTGTTTCAGCCAGATGGAATAGCCGAAGGTATATCTGCAGGTAAGTTAATCATCGATATGGGTACAACGGAAACCGCCAAAACAAGGCTTTTTTCTCAACGCATCCAAGAATTTGGTGCAACATATATGGATGCACCTGTATCGGGTGGTACTATTGGAGCTGAAACAGGGACACTTGTTTTCATGGTTGGCGGAAGCGAAAATGATTTCTCACGCAGCCAACCGATCTTAGGTATCTTGGGAAAAGATGCTGTCTTGATTGGTTCAGTTGGAGCAGGACAAGTTGCAAAAGCGGCAAATCAAGTCATTGTTGGCATTAACATCAGCGCGGTTGCAGAAGCATTAAAGCTTGCTCAATCTGCCGGAGTTGATCCGGGAAAAGTCAGACAAGCTCTTCAAGGTGGGTTTGCAGGATCTCGAGTACTAGATGTTCATGGCAAACGTATGATCGATAATGCGTTTATTCCTGGTGGGAAATGCACGACCCAACGCAAAGACCTTTATCAGGCACTGAAACTTGCCAAAGAAAACGATCTAAACTTACCCAATGCCGAACTTGTCATGAAACAATATGACCTCGCAATAGAAGAAGGGCATGGCGAACTCGATCATTCCGCCTTAATTAAAATCCTAAGGTAGTTCACGACTTTGTTTTATCGTCACGTACACTTTCATAGAAATCATATGCTGCTAGCAAACAAATAAATGCAACGATCACCATAAAAGGTATGGATCCAATCGATATGGCCAGACCGCCGATAAATGCGAAAAAGACGGCTATTCCAAAAGCACCCGTGATAATATTATCCATAATTTATTTCCTAAAATAAGTATATTGTAAAACGGTTAATCTTCGTTTGTTAATTTTTCAACATATTTAGTAAGCCAATTTGCATTCCTAAAGAGGCGTGCATCATCACCACGTGCGCTCACCATCTGCACACCAAGAGGCATTCCATTCTCACCTTGTAAGAGAGGGAGTGACAAAGCAGGCATCCCTGCAAACGTCCACAATGTGGCACATGCAGGATTGCCCGTGCTTTTCAATCCGACAGGCGCTTCACCAGTGGCAGCAGGTGTGATGATTGCATCAAATTCAGCAAAAAGCCCTGTCAAAGCCTGACCAAACATCGCCATTCGGTCTAGGGCTAAACTGTAATCAACAGCATGTACTTTTCTACCACGTTCAATCAGGTCCTTTAAAATAGGACTAATATGTTCTGCGCCGCGTTGGTAATCGTCAAACAAGTTTTTCGCAATATCAGCTTCCATAACAAGGCGTTGCCATTCAAAAACCTCATCATAAACAGGGCCGAGGTCAACTTCTTGAACTTGATCACCTAAAAGATCAAATAATTCACCATAGGCTTCTTGCGTAACAGGGTCACATTGGGTCCAAGCAGGCCCTTTAACAAATGCGAAGCGTGGCGGCATTAACACATCTTCATTTGATTTAGCAACAAGGTCAGGTTTCGGACTTAGGCTCGTATCAGCATCATTTACATCAAACCCAATGATCGTTTCAGCCATTAATGCGACATCTTCTAATGTGCGCGCAAAGGCCCCAACATGATCTAAATTTCGAGAAGTTCTCAAAACACGGTGTCGTGAAACCAAACCAAACGTAGGCTTGTAACCAACAACCCCACAATAAGATGCAGGTCTAATAATTGAGCCATTGGTTTGTGTCCCCAAAGATAGAGGGACCATACCCGAGGCCACAGCTGCGGCTGAGCCACTACTAGAACCACCGGGTGTGCGCGTTGGGTCATGTGGGTTTTTTGTTTTTCCTGGCGACAAAATAGCAAATTCAGCCGTAACCGTCTTACCAAGAACAATAGCACCAGCTTGACGCAGCATAGCAACCGCTGTTGCGTCTTGTGTTGTTTTGCGATCTTTATGTAAAGGCGTACCATATTGAGTTGGATAGTCTTTGGTATCAAAAATATCCTTAACCCCAATTGGAACACCATGCAATGGGCCTGTTGGTGCACCAGATCGTCGGTGTTCATCCGACGATCTGGCTTGATCCAATGCATATTCGGTGTTGAGGCGTGTCCAAGCTTGAACATCCTTATCGACTAGATTTATACGTTCTAAACAATCTTTCACAAGATCTTCAGAACTCAGCTCACCTGCACGGATCATCTTTGCCGCTTGGGTTGCCGTAAGTAGGTTTAAATCAGTCATTTTACACCAAAGTCTCCAATAATAGACTATTTGCCAAACAAATAATCAGGTAGCCACAGGGCAATTCCGGGGAAGTTATAAAGCAATATCATAGAGAATATTACAATCCCCAAATATGGCATAATCCCTTTAAAAATTTCCATCAGTTCGACATCATCTGGGGCAACACCCTTCAGATAATAGGCAGCCATAGCCATAGGAGGTGTTAAGAAAGAGGTCTGCAAGTTCAACGCAATGAGCATTCCAAAGAATAATGGATCGACATTAAACGTTTCCAGCATCGGCAAGAAAATTGGTACAAAGATAATAATAATCTCAGTCCATTCCAATGGCCAACCTAATAAGAAGATCGTAGTTTGAGCCAAGATCAAAAAGCCGACAGTTCCGATATCAAGAGCTAAGAACCAGTCTTTAATGATATCGTGACCACCAAGGTAAGAGAACACTGCTGCAAAAGTCCACGAACCAACGAACAACCAGCATACCATTGCTGATGTTTTCGCTGTCAGGAAAATAGCCTCTTTCAAGCGAACCCAAGTTAAAGAACGGTATATCGCAGCGAGTATTAAACCACCGGCAGCCCCTACACCAGCAGCCTCAGCAGGTGTTGCTAATCCCAATAAAATTGCCCCAAGAACCGCTGTAATTAAAGCAGCTAAAGGTAGGAAAGAAGTTAAGAGTTCATAAGCAACCTTGCGAAATGATACATCATCTTCCTTTGGTTTCGGTGCTAAGTTAGGATCAAGGTACGCCCGAACGATAACATATATCATGTAAAAACCAGCGAGCATAAGTCCTGGGAATAATGCACCTGCATACAAGCGTAAGGGAGAAATTTGAGCAATAGCTGCATAGACAATAAGCATAATTGAAGGGGGGATCAAAATACCAAGACAGCCACCCGCACAAATCACACCAGCGGCATAACTTTTATCATATTTAGCTTCAAGCATTGCTGGGAAAGCCAACATTCCCATAAGCGTTACAACCGCACCGATAATCCCTGTTGCAGTTGCGAAAACAGAACAAGTCAAAAGGGCTGCAACCGCCATAGAGCCAGGTAAATTTCTCGCAGCAAGTTGAAAGCTGAAGAAAAGCCTATTCATGATATTGGCACGTTCTATGACGTACCCCATAAAGAGGAAGAGTGGAATAGCCACCAATACATCATTAGACATTACTGAGAATGTATTTTGAACAAACAAGTCAAATATTCGATTATCAAAAATCGATTGCATACGCATGGGGTCGTAGTATGCGAAATAGCCAAAACCGAGCCCCATACCTACAAGAGTAAAAGCAATTGGAAAACCTAACAACACCACAAAGATGAAGAGGCCTAACATCATGAGAGCTACTTGTGGGTCCGTCATAGATGTGCCTCACTTTTAATTTGCTGTTCGTCTTCTTTTTCATGCAACATCATAGTTTCAGTCTCTTGTACATCTTGCAAACGCTGGGGCCAGTCACCCGTTTTAATACAATGAACACAGCGCATGGCTTCTGCTAACCCTTGAAGAAGAAGCAAGCCCCCTGAAATTGGGATAAGCGTTTTGAAGAAATAAATTTGAATACGTGCAGGGCTAGACCAGCTTACTTCTTTGTAGAACCAAGAATCTGAAGCAAATGAAAAGCCATAATATATCAGGGCAAAGGCACCTGGTAATAAGAATACGGTATAGAGTAGAAGGTCTATGCTAGCTTGATATTTCTTCGACATAAGGCGATATAAAACATCCCCTCGCACATGGGCATCTTGTGAAAGAGCATAGGCACCGGACATCATAAATAACGCCCCATACATTTGAACACTCATATCAAAAGCCCAAGTCGTTGGGGCAGCCAATACATAACGAACAAAAACTTCATAACAGGTTGAAAAAGTCAAAACGACGATACACCAGGAGAAAGCCCTCCCTGTCCATGCGCTTAGACTGTCAATAAGATGTAGGATGCGTATCATGTCCACAGCCTTTATTGAAAAAAATGAAAAAATACAAACCGCAAGCAACGCGACGATACGTGTTGCTTGCGGTATTAGTACTAAACGTACAAGGTTCTATTACAGTTTGCCGTAATAGTGCTCGTAAGCCATTCGGTAATCAGGCGTGTTTTGAAGCTGGTAAGCCCCATAACGTTTAGCCCAAGCTTTTTGAGAAGCCACAACCTTAGCAAAGAAAGGATCATCTTTACTGATGCGATCAACAACAACATCCCATGCATCAAGCTGAGCCGCCATTACAGAATCAGGTGTACGGTGAACTTTAACACCATACTCTTCTTTCAAGGTTACCAAGTCAGATGAATAACGGTCCATCGCTTTCCAAGCCATGTCAGAAGAGGCTGCTTCTGAAGCATATTCTAGGATGGCTTGTTGTTCTGGTGCCATGTTGTCAAACAAAGTTTTATTGAAGATAATTTCAAAAGATTCTTGCGACTGATGGAAGCTACCAAGGTGGTAATCTTTAGACACATCTTGCATGCCAAAATCTTTGTCAGATGTTGGGTTGTTAAACTCAGCAGCATCAATCAAACCACTTTTCATAGCAGGCTGAATTTCACCACCGGGCAACTGAACAACAGACATACCCATTTCTTGAAGAACATCGGCGGCTAAACCAACTGTACGGTATTTAATACCTTTCAATTGAGATACATCTTTAATTTCTTCTTTAAACCAACCGAGTGGCTGCGCTGGCATTGGGCCAGAAAAGAAACCAACAATGTTTAATCTTAGCTTATCATGCATAAGTTCATTGTAGAGTTCACGACCACCGCCGTACTGAACCCAACCCATTAGCTCATTTGCAGACCAACCAAAACATGGACCAGTACCAAACAAAGAAGCAACTGGGCTTTTAGAATACCAATATGCGGTCACAAGATGTGCGCCATCAAGAACGCCTTTATGTACAGCGGTTTGCATTTCTGCTGTTTTAACAACAGAACCAACACTCATCAGCTCAACTTTCATTGAGCCACTAGACATTTTATTAACACGTTTTACATAATCTTGAGCAAACTCAAGGAAGATACCGCCGCCCCAAGCTGCTTGAACTTTAAGTACCGTTGCTGCCTGTGCAATGTGTGGCGTTCCGATTACCGCTGCTGCAGCACCCGTCGCAGCAATACCGGAGCTTTTTAAAAAGCCTCGACGCGAAACTGCTTTATCTTTTTTCACATCAGTGGATTTAGTCATATTTAAGTCACCTCCAAATAATGTCATGCCATTTTGGCTTCTGACAACCCTTACATTTCATCTATTTCTAGATAAAAAAATAAGTCCCAGTTTCTATATTACCTGATTTACTCTTATTTTTTATCAAAATTGGTAATACCTGTTAAACGGCAAATTCAATTAAATGAACTTGCTGATAATCTAACGTACGTCGGCAATATACGAACGTCAACGATAATGGTTTTCTTTTCCACAATGCGGAATAAGTCTGTTTAATTATTTAAATACAGAAGGATAGCTAAATCCCATACCTGCTAGGCAACCCTGTCTTTAGGTTCTTCTCCAGCAAAAATAGCATCTAAATTATCCAAGGCTCTAAAGCCCATCGCAATTCTGGTTTCTGTCGTTGCGCTTCCAAGATGGGGCAACAAGAAAACGTTATTAAGGTTTACATATTCGGGGTGAATATTATCTGGCTCTCCATTGAACACGTCCAATCCAGCGGCAAATATGTGTCCTGATTTCAGTCCTTCAATCAAAGCATCGTCATCAACAACGCCACCGCGTCCTGAATTAACAACAATCGCCCCTTTCGGTAGCAATGAAAGACGCTCTTTGTTTAAAAGACCTGTCGTTTCGTTGGTTGCGGGGCAATGAATAGACAACACATCACAATTTTCCAAAAGGTCTTCAACATTCTCATGATAAGTCGCTCCACATTCCAAGCTCTCATCAAGGCGTGTTCGATTGTAATAATGAACATCCATGTCAAAACCGCGTGCGCGCCGTGCTGCAACCTGGCCAACCCGACCCATACCGATAACACCAAAGCGTTTTCCGGAAACCTGACTTCCAACCATAAAGGTTGGACTCCAATCTTTCCATTCACCAGCACGCACCATTCTTTCACCTTCGCTGGCCCGTCTCGCTGCGCCAAGCATTAATAGAATAGCAATTTCTGCAGTGGCATCGCTTAATACATCGGGCGTATTCGTTACGATGACACCCTTTGCCTTAGCCGCATCTATATCTACATGGTCATAACCAACTGAAAAATTACAAATTGCTTTAATGTTTTCTGGAAGCCGTGCAATGACATCTGCCGTCAATTTTTCTGTATGACAAGGCAGAATAGCATCCGCCTTTGCACAAAGTGATACGAGCTCATCTGCGGAGTAAAGTTGATCATTTGGATTTAGGATAGCTTGATAATCACGTTGCAAACGATCTTCGACAAGACCTGGAAGTTTGCGGGTGACTAAAATTATGGGTTTTCCAGTCATATGACACGATCCTTTTTAAATTATGAACTAAACTCAATTTAAAAAGTATGGACAAGAATATTGTTTTTGAATACGCATTTGTCCATTTTGGATGAGAATTCCACATGATGGAAGTTTATAAGGTTTTATACTTGTCAGGAGGAAGTACGACCTTAAGAATCGAGTGGTTTAACGCCACCAATCGCATTGGTAATTTCATCAGCAACATTTAATACATGGCTACTTAGAATGGGAAGGCGTTTTTTCGTAATACGAACGGCTGGACCAGAGATAGAAACTGCGGCGATTGGTTCACTGCTCTCATCATAAATACAAGCTGCTATGCACCTTAAACCCAATTTTTGTTCTTCATCATCAATTGCATAGCCTTGCGCCTGAGTTTTCTTTAAATCATCAAGGAAAAGTTTTGGGGTTGTGATGGTATTATCAGTTAGGCGAGGAAGACCTATTCTTTGAATCAAGGACATCACTTCTTTTTTAGGCAGTGTCGCAAGCAGAGCCTTACCAACGCCTGTAGCATGTAAAGGGCCTCGGCTTCCCAATTGAACAACCATACGCATAACTTCTAGGCACTCTACCTGCGCAACAAAAACGGTCGTTTCTTGCTCAATGATTGCAAGGTTACAGGTCTCACCACTAAGTGACATAAGTTTTTTCATCAGGGGGCGTGATTGTGCAACAAAATCACGTTTTTTAAGATATGCATTTCCAACTGAAAAAGCTTTCACCCCAACATACCACAAGCCTTGATCTTCATCGAATTCAACAAAGCCCATTTGCAACATTGTGCTCAATAAACGATGCGTCGTAGAAGGTGCTAAGCCTAAGCTACCAGAGACATCACTTAAGTTTAACCCCATTTCAGTATGGCTTAAACGTTCAAGTAAAGACAAAGCACGTGTTAGGGATTGAACTTGAGATTGCCCATTAGAAGAAGGGCGACCGACTTTACGATTCTTTTTAATTCCTGAACCTATAGGATCAGCCATGTTCGTCCCTTCTTTACCTTAAAATGATAAGTATATAGCTTTATAACCATTCATTTACAAAACTTAAGTGCACGCTTGGTCCAATAATTCTATCCAGTGCCGTACAGGTACAGAGGAACCACCTTCTAAATGAAGTTGGCAGCCAATATTAGCCGTCACTATCACATCGGGAGAATCACCCGTTAAAGCTTCGAGTTTTCTTGTGCGCAACTTCTTACTCATTTCAGGTTGGAGTATGGAATATGTACCTGCAGAACCGCAGCACAAGTGTTTTTCTTTAGTCTTTGTCAATTCAAACCCGGCATTCGTAAAAATTTTCTCGACATGATCAGGAAGCCCTAAGCCATGTTGAAGGCTACAAGGAATATGCAGCGCAATTCGCTCGGCACTTTTTTGCACAGCCAACGCGTTGGTATCTTCAGCGAGTATAATTTCGCTAATATCTTTCGCTAATTCAGACACTTTTTGTGCCTTTTCAGCATATTTTGGATCTAGGCGTAATAAATGTCCATATTCTTTAACCGTGGCTCCACAACCAGAGGCGCTGATCATGATTGCTTCTGCTCCATTTTCAATAGCGGGCCACCATGCATCAATATTTTGACGCATATAATCTAAGCCTTCATCGTGGGCACCTAGATGATAACTGACAGCCCCGCAACATCCCGCTTCTGGGGCAACAACCAAACTGATGTCCAGTTTATCCAACACACGAGCTGCAGCAGCATTTGTATTTGGCGTTGCCGAAGGCTGTGCGCAGCCCTCAAGAACAATCATTTTCCTGCTATGCACACCCTTAGGCCAAGGTGAAGAGGTCGCCTTTTGGGGTATCTTTTCTTTTAAACTAGAAGGCATCAGTGGACGCAAAAATTGCCCTACCTTTAACAAGGTTGCAAAACGTGCCGCATTGGGCAGTACCTTGCGCAACATTTTTCTCTTTTGTATCTCAATGCTGCTTCTTGGATGCGATTCTTCCATCACACCACGCGCAATGTCGATTAAACGACCGTATTTAACCCCTGATGGGCAAGTGGTTTCACAACTGCGACACGTCAAACAGCGATCTAAATGCGTTTGTGTTTTATCCGTAACTGTCCCACCTTCAAGAAGTTGTTTAATCAAATATATACGCCCGCGTGGTCCATCGCGTTCGTCGCATAGTTCTTGATAAGTTGGACATGTTGCCGTGCAAAAACCACAATGCACACAAGCACGCAGAATAGATTCTGCTTCCTGAATTTCAGTATGGTTATGATATTTTTTTGCAATATTGGTTTTCATTTTTTGTGACCTTACATCCAGCTATAGAGACAACCGGGATTAAAGATACTTTTTGGATCAAAAGATTGCTTCAATCGACTTTGAAGCTTCTGTTGAAGTGGGTCTAAACTTTGACGTACTTCGCCAGTGCGATCCCCCCCTTTAAACAGGACAACATGACCACCGGCTTGTCGTGCTATTTCTTCCATATGGCTTAAATCATAA
>Ga0209345_10003859_pt1 | contig 15008 bp, 17 predicted proteins | sample Cruoilmetagenom7_FD_187294 | JGI IMG/M metagenome (GOLD analysis project Ga0209345, IMG submission 187294) | Oil polluted marine microbial communities from Coal Oil Point, Santa Barbara, California, USA - Sample 7 (SPAdes) (version 2) | ecosystem: Environmental > Aquatic > Marine > Oil seeps ... | reverse complement strand
AAGGCCGTTTACATTGATAAGCGTGAGCTTAAATGCGCCTGTGTCGGTGGCGCGAACAGTGTCCCTCTGGGCTTTGTGTCGCTGACGGAAAACCTGATGATGGTCGGCATGGCGCTGTGGATGTGGTTCGCCCACGGCTGGTTTTAGCACTCAGGCCGGGTGATGAGCAGGGGCACAGTGTGCGTTGCCCTGGCGGCTTTTTGCTGGGGAGTGTCAGGCGGTATCGCCGGTATTCTCATAACCGGGGGCTGGGATGCGCTCGTGGTTTCATTTTATCGCGGTGCCATCGGGCTGTTGATTGTGCTGGTGTGGCTTGCTTTGCAGCCGCGTGGCAGCGGGTTTTCAAATCCTCGTGTGTGGTTCTGGTCAGTCATTGCCGGTATTGGCGTTGCCGGTAACTTCTCGTTTTATTTCCTGAGCATCGCACAGGGCAGTGTCGCGGTTGCGGCCACCTTGATGTACAGCGCACCCATATTCGTCTACCTCGTGTCATTCACCCTCAGGCTGGAACGGCCATCTGCGCGGAAGTGGGCCGCGATCGCGGTGGTGATGCTGGGTATCCTGCTGCTGACTCGGGTTTACGATATCGGTACGAGCGCTGTCACGTTTGTAGGTGTGTGGGCGGGTCTGCTGGCGGGCCTGTCTTACGCCTTATTCATTTTCGGGTTCAAGTATGCTGCACCTCACGGCAGCCCTCAGGCGATACTGGCCATCGCATTTGCAGTGCTTGCCATGCTGCTTGTTTTGACTGGTGATCAGGCTCAAGTCACGACAGTCTTGAGTTCAGCGGATTGGCCGCTGTTTGTGGGGTTGGGTGTGCTTGGGGCGGGGCTGTCGTTCGTTCTTTATATTATCGGGTTGAACCGTACGGCACCGACTCTGGCCTCAATTGTGGCAATGGTTGAGCCGGTGACCGCAGCACTGTTTGGTGTTGTGGTTTTGAACGAGCAGCTGGCGGGGCCGCAGATTTTGGGTATGGTGCTGATACTGGTGACCGTGACAGCGCTGAGCCTGTATTCACAACGGCAGCGCTGGCCTGTCGTCAAGGCCGAGCCAAAGCGGTAAATGCGCAAGGGCGATTCGCAAGCGATACCGACCGCTTTATAATGGCCGGCACATATCGAACAGACGTGGGGACGACCCCACCTCTCTATTTCCAAACGGGGACGACCCCAGCGTGTAAGGGGTGCTCTATGAGCTGGTTGATTCTGTGTCTGGCAGGCTTGTTGGAAATAGGCTGGGCGATCGGTCTGAAGTATACCGAAGGCTTTACCCGGTTCTGGCCGACCGTGGCCACGGTGTTGTCGTTGCTGGTGAGTTTTGCGCTGTTGGGCATCGCCATGCGCTCGCTTCCTGTGGGTACTGCCTACGCCGTATGGGTCGGCATCGGTGCTGTCGGCACAGCTGTGCTGGGCATGTGGCTGTTTGGTGATTCAACCGAGCCGCTCAGGCTTGTCAGCCTGGGGCTGATCTGCGCCGGTATTGTGGGTTTGAAACTGGCGCATGGTTGAAGCGCCGGGCCGTATCTTTTTTGTAGTGAATTTTCTTGAACGGAGACACCATGAGTTTGAGCTGGAGCTTGAGTGACGCTGAGAATCCTTTCGTGCCTGCTGATCGGTATACAGCGGGGTGCCGTTTTCACCATGCCGAGTCGGTGGCTGTTGACGATCACTCAGCCAAGAATGAGTTGGAAGTGGCACTGGAAAAGGCAGTTGCCCTGCTCAATGCCAACGTTAAAAATGAGTCACGCTATTTTATGGTGGAGTGGCATCTGCCCAGCTCAACTCTGAGACTGGCGGTTACGAACGATACCAAGTCAGAAGATGGTGCTGATGTTGTCACCCTGCGGTTCACGGCACTCAATGAGCAACTTCAGGCAGCGGGAGAGAGTGAGCGTGAGCTTCATTCTGAAAAAGTCCAGTTTTGGGTGAAGGACTTTCTCTCAACCTGTGCCGGCTTTATGGATTACTCGCTGGTGGCGGTGTTTACGGATGGCGTGCGTGACAGGGTGAGGATGCTGTAACGGGAGGTCATAAGGCGTTAAACATGGATTGATGTGCCCGAACTCAGGTAGATCAGGTTCTCACCCAGGTGCAGTCGATCCAGATCACTTTTGACCTCTTCCGCCAGCGTCGGTTTTATATGCGTTATGCCGATACGTTTGGGCGGATGGCTTAAACGCGCCAGCAGCTTGCCAAGTAACGATGGCGTCAAATGCCCGGCACGAAGCGCCAGGTCTTCCAGACGGTCCGGGAAGGCGCACTCGATAATCAGCAGGTCAAGCGGCAGGCTGTTTTCGATCAACTGTGCGTAGCTCGCATCGTAGGTGGTGTCCCCGCTGAACAGCATGCGTCCGTAATCATCTTCCAGCAGATAGCCCGAAGCACTTACCGTATGTCGTGCCAGCACGGGTGTAATGTTCAATCCATCCAGTTTGACTGTCTGGTTCAGCTGCAGCGGGTTATAGCGCAGCAGCGGGTTCTCAGGGCTGGGCAGGGTGCTGAAATCCGGCCAGAGCTTCCAGTTGAACAGATGTTGTTGCAGTGTTTCCAGTACATTTGCCAGCCCATGGATGCGAATGGGACGGGTGTGTTGCTCAAACAGCCCATCGAGAAACATGGGCAGAAAGCACACATGGTCCAGATGGGCATGCGTGATGAAGATATCGCTGATCAGGGCATGTTGCTCGGCTGGCAGATTGCCCAAGCCGCTGCCGGCATCAATCAGTATCCGTTCGTTGATGCGCAGGCAGGTAGTGTGCTGGCCGGGGCCTATGCCGCCGCTGCAGCCAAGGATCTCGATCTTCAAACGTTTTTTCTCATCAGGCAGGCCATTTACGGGCATTTTTATCAGGCTGTTTTATGCGCAATCAGGGCTGCAATGTCTACTTCGTCGCGCTGTTCCGGCGTCAGGAAGCGGACTGCATAATCTTCCCATACGCGCTCGTTTACAAAAATATCGAATATATCCGGGTCGATATGACCATTGTCGGCGAAGTTGGCTAAAATCGACAGTGCCTGCGAAACCGTATTGGGCTTTTTGTAGGGTCGGTCGGCGGCCGTCAGTGCCTCGAAAATGTCGGCGATTCCCAGCACCCGCGCCGGTATGCTCATCTGCTCGCGCGTCAGTCCGCGTGGGTAGCCCTTTCCGTCCATACGCTCGTGATGGCCACCGGCAAATTCCGGTACGCGGCTGAGCTGTCTTGGCCAGGGCAGGGCTTCCAGCATCTTGATGGTGGTGTTGATGTGCTGGTTCATGATTTCCCGTTCGGCAGCGGTCAGTGTACCGCCACGAATGCTCAGGTTCTCCATCTCGTTATCGCTGAGGCAGGGCAGAGCCCGGTCGCCGCTGCGATAGGTGTAGCGTTCGCTGATCGCCTGCAGCTTGCTCAGATCATCATCGGTGACGTAGGTTTCGCCGCGGTTAATGCGCTGCAAAAACTGCAGATCCTGATCCAGCTGTGCCAGCTGAAGCTGGTGCTGACGTTCGGCAGCAGGGCTGTTTCCCTGCTCAAGCGATCGGCGCAGATACTTAAGTTCGAGATCACGCCGAATCACCTCAAAGCGCGTATTGATCAGTTCGATGCGGTCAAACACCGTTTCCAGTCGGGTTGACTTGTCGACGACATGGGCTGGCGTGGTGATCTTGCCGCAGTCATGCAACAGGCTGGCAATTCTCAGCTCGTTGCGCTCGCGCTCATCCAGTCGGAAGTCTGACCAGTTCGGATGCTCGGACGCATGTAGGGCATCGGCAATCAGCATGGTGATTTCAGGCACGCGTTGACAGTGGCCGCTGGTGTGCGGCGACTTCTCATCGATGGCCACGTTGATCAGGTTGATGAATGACTCAAACAGATCCGACAGCTGCTGGATCAGCTGACGGTTGGTCAGGGCAACGGCGGCCTGTGAAGCCAGTGAGTTGACCAGCCGTTCGGCGGCGGGCGAAAAACTGCAGATCTTGCCGCTGACCGGGTCGATGGCATTGAGCAACTGGAGTACGCCGATCAGTTCGCCTTCATGATTTTTCATCGGTACGGTCAGGAAGGACTGCGAGCGATAGCCGGTATTGGCATCAAAGGCACGGGTGCCGGAAAAGTCATAGCCCGGTGCATCATAGGCATCGGTAATATTGATGCTCTGACCGGTCAAGGCCACATGGGCCACCACCATGTTGTGATTTTCACTGCCATCGGCACCATAGAGCGGCAAATCCGGAAAGGGGATCTCGCTGCCGTTGCTGCCGCCGTAGGCCAGACCCAAAGAATCGGTACGTACGATGGCAAAGCGCAGTGACCGGCCATCCTCATTGGCCAGATACAGAGTGCCGCCATCGGCTGCGGTGATATCTTTAGCCGCAAGCAAAATCTGCTCCAACAGCCGGTTGATATCGCGCTGTGCGGACAGCTCAATCCCGATACGGTTGAGATGTTCCAGTTGCTCCGACATGTCGATTTGATCAGCCATACACTTTTCCTTGTGGCAGTTATTTCTGTGTTAGCGTGATAACACCCGACCAATCGGCGGGGGGCGTCTCGAGCTGCTTGATATGGTGGAACAGGCTTTCGGCCACAGGGTCGTTGGCTATTAATGCGGCAAACCCTTCGCCGGCTTTGACGAAATCACCCTGCTCAAAACAGATCAGTGCCTGCTGAAACTGTTCCATCTGGGCCTCGGTATAATGGGGCGGAACAGGAGCATAGACGCGAACGGGTGTATCTCGCCCGACTACCTGAACAGTGCCGATCCGGTGCAACGCCTGGGGCTGTCCGGCCTGATTGAACGTTTGCTCGGAAACCAGCAGGCGTGAGGCAAACACCTTGTTCACGCCTTCAAGCCGAGACGCCAGGTTCACCGCATCGCCCAGCATAGTGTAGTCAAACCGCTTGCTGGAGCCCATGTTGCCCACAACCGCGGTGCCGGTGTGGATGCCGATGCGTGCTTTGACCGTGCTGCCCAGCCACTGCCGATATTGCGGCTGCAGCGCCTGCAATCGCTGTTGGCACTGCAGGCCTGCCTGCACTGCACGGGCGGCATGGTCATCGCATGGCAGGGGCGCGTTCCAGAAGGCGATGATGGCATCGCCCTCGTATTTGTCGATGGTGCCACCACTGGCCAAAATGATGTCGCTCATTTCGGTGAGGTAGTGGTTCAGAAAATCGGACAACTCGCGCGGGTCCAGCCGCTCGGCCAGACGGCTGAAACCTTCCAGATCCGAGAAAAAGATGCTCAGTTCTCGCCGCTCACCGCCCAACTGCAGCGCCTCCGGGTTCTTCACCAATTGTTCGATCACCTGCGGGCTCAGGTACTGCTGGAATGCACTGCGAATGAAGCGCCGTTCACGGCCTTCAAGCTGATAATTGCTCAGAAACACGCCGGATGCAGCCAGCAGTATACCCAAAGTTGGCGTGGCAACATTCCAGCCATACTGGTTCAGCCAGGCAAGAACGGCGGTTGTCAGAGGTATCAGAAGCAAGGCGAGTGTCAGCAGCGCAGACTGCAGGATTGAAGGGATAAAGCTCAAGCTCAGAACCGTCAGCACTACGCAGGCAGCACTGAGCAGGTAGGTGTGCAGACGTGGCTGCTGAATGATGAAACCGTCATTCAGCAGGTTGTCGAGAAAGGTCGCGTGAATACCGACTCCCGGGTAAACCGGGCTCACCGGTGTCGGGCGCAGGTCAAACAGGCCGGGTGCATCGGAGCCGATAAAAACGTATTTGTCCTTGAGTTCGACCGGGTCCAGCACTGAACCCTCAGTGGAGCCACCCGCCGCCTGCTCGCGCAGGCGCAGCTCGGACTGGATGATATGAGCGGCACTGAAAATGGGATAGGCATCCAGCGGGCCGTGGAAGTTGAGCAGGGCGCGCCCCTGATCATTCAGCGGAATTCGGGTTTGCCCCAGCGCAATTTGCCGCTCCGTTTGGGTGATAACAGGGAAGGCGGGCCGCTGGTCAAGCCAGGGGACCAATCCCAGGGTTGCAAGGCCCTGAAGCTCATCAGCGGCGAATATCCGCAGGCTGCGGTAGATGCCGTCAGCATCGGGCTGTTGGGCTACGTTGCCCAGAGCGCGGCTGGCGGTTCGCAGCTCGTCGATGGGTTGATGTTCGGGGTAACTGGCCAGATAGCTGGGGATGCCCTGCAGGGCATTGGCAAAGTTCTGGTCATCGCCCACGCCATAGACGGAGTTTTCCAGAAACAGTAGGTCGTAGATCACTCCCTTGGCCCCGGCACGTTGGGCAAAGGCGTTGATCATGACATAGAACTCTCGCGGCCAGGGCCAACCGGCTGCATTGACCTCCTGGGCCCAGTCAAGGCTTGGCTGGTCGATCATGATCAGGGCGATCTGGTCGCCGGCTTGTTCGGGATCAGCCAGCAGCCGGGCACGCAGGTCCCAGCTGCTGTGCTCAACACCTTCGAGCCAGCCCTGCGCATATGAAAAAACAGAAACAAAAAAGGCGAGCAGGGCAATTATCCCGGCTCGCTTCCATTTCGTTTTCTGCGCCGGTGTCATGTCAAACCCGTCGCATTGCCTGATTGAAGCGTCGTTGGCGCGCAGCGGCGCCTGACGTGGTTACGGCAGCAGGCACAATCTTTTCCAGGTCTTTGATACGGCTTTCGGGGGTGGGATGGGTGCGGGCAAAATCAGTGCCGCCCGGAGTCAGTCGGCTGTCCATGGTTTCGAGCAATGACACCAGTGCGCGTGGGTCATAACCCACCTCGGCCATCATTTTGCTGGCCTCGGCATCAGCTTCACGTTCGTAGGAGCGTGAATAACCACTGGTCACCAGGGTGTTAGTGACATCATCCAGCGAGCCTTCAAAAATGTTCACCAGCTTCACCAGATTGTCGTTGCCCTCGCGGCGAACCGCTTCAACGCCGACCATGGTGGCCAAAGAGGTAACGCGGGATCCCTGGATGGAACGTACGCCGTGTCGGGTAGAGGTGTGTCCGACTTCATGCGCCAGTACCGCGGCCAGCTCGTCTTCGGTTTTGCAACAGCGCAGCATGCCGCGGGTAATAAGGATAAGGCCGCCGGGGGCTGAAAAGGCGTTCAGCTCATCTGAATCCAGAATCTGGAAGTGGTAACCGCCGAAGGTTTCCGGCAAGCCCGAGGCACAGGAGACACAGCGGCCAACCAGGTTGATGTAGTTGTTGGCGGCGGCATCGTTCCAGGGTTTGTAATCGGTCATCAGCTGAGCGGCAACGCTGCGGCCCAGGTAATACTCCTGCTCGGGATCAAGGGTGGTGAAGGCATCACCGGCACTGACCAGAATATTCATCATGGTGCGGCCGTCTTCGCTCAAGTAGGGGTCCGCCAATGTCGCCAGCTGGTTCATTGTTTGGCAGCCGGACAGTATGGATGCGCCGGCGCCGGCCAGCATCAAATGCGCTCCTGCGCGCAGGAAATTGCGTCGGTTCATGGTGGTTCGCCTCCTTGCTTAAACCCGATTCAGCTTGCCGGCATTGATGAAGTTGTTCAGTGATTTGGTACCGACGATTCGCTTTTCCATCTGATCAACGGCCTTGAAGTTGACGTTCTTGTGATTCTGGCGGTAGTTGCGTTCAACGCTTGCACTGAACCCCTTGCCTGCGAGCGCGATCTCTCGGTTGGAAGCGGCCCGCTCTACGTCATCACTGCCTGCATTCAGCACAATTTCGCCGGTCATCAAGGCAGCGCCGTGTACCCAGCCACGAATATTGCCAAAACGTACCAGTTTCCAGTCGCCTTGCTCTTCCTGCAAGTCGCCGCTGGTGGCGTATTCAAGATTGCGTATGATGGGGGCGAGAAAGGAAGGCTCACGCCGGAGTTGGGTTTTTTTAACGCTAACGCTGACTTGTTTCATACTGTATCCCTATCCGCTGCAGGGCCATGTCAGGAGGCATCTGCACAGTACATCCAGAGTGTTTTCAGGGTAAATTCCACAGGGGTGAACTGATTCCCTATCCTTGTCAGTACTTGAAACGGGTGTTTAAAAGTGTTGCCGTCTCAGAACAGTCGAGAATACTTCATTCAAATACAAAGTGTGTCAAGATTTGGAGACTCTATTCTTGCGCGAGATCATTTTGCACAGTCACTCTGGCGGCCGTGAGTGTGAGGTGCAGTTGGGTTACAGTGAACTCGGATTAGGACGGTGTTATCCGATATATGGCATATGTTTTTATGCTATATATTTAATTCTTTTGATGCGGCCGGTGTAATCGATGACAGAGGAAACATCCTATGCGTAATCTCATTGCCCCAATGGTTTTGGGTACAGGCCTGGTGCTTGGTTTTTCTGCCAACGCCTCCGATGACCGTCCAGATCATTTCAAGGCCGAAGCAGTAGAGTCACTTGAGCAGGCCATAAACGTATTCAGAGACAACAATGCAAAATTGGCTGAAGTGCTGGCAGGTGAAGTGAACGACCAGGCAATTGGTGAAATCCATATACTGACTTACACGCTTGAAAATGCACTGCAGCGGATTAATCATGATGCGGCTGAGCTGGCAGAGACGCTGGAAGAGCTGCATCTGTCATCCGAGAAATACAACACCGAAGATGTGAAAAAATTTGGTGCTGAGTATCTGGAAACGGCGACCAAACTGGTGCCGTGATCAACCGGGATATGCAGGAGTTTTGCATGCAACCACTCCCGCTTGCACGACTGTTGGGTCAGGTCGAACAGATCGCCTTTGAAGCCGGTGAGGCGATCATGCAGGTCTATGCCGGTGAGTTTGATGTGACCCAAAAGCAGGATGAGTCGCCGGTGACGGCGGCTGATATGGCGGCCAACGATGTGATTCTGCACCACCTGGCACAGCTGAAACCGGCCATGCCGGTGCTGAGTGAGGAGTCGGTTGATGCTTTTTCCGGCCCCGACTGCGCAGGTCGTTACTGGTTGGTTGATCCGCTGGATGGCACCAAGGAGTTCATCAAGCGCAACGATGAGTTCAGCGTCAATATAGCGCTGATCGAGCAGGGGCGGCCCGTTCTGGGTGTGGTACATGCCCCTGCACTGAGTCTGACCTGGCTGGCAGCAGAGGGCGTGGGTGCCTTCAAGCTGGATTCCGCGGGTGTGCGGCAGTCGATACAGGTGGCAGAACATCAGCCAGGGGCCCCTTGGCGAGTGCTGGGCAGTCGCTCTCATTTGGGGCCGAAAACGCTGGCCTGGATGGAAACGCTGGGTGACTTTACGCTGACCCGCATGGGGTGTTCGATCAAGCTGTGCATGGTGGCCGAGGGTTCGGCTGACCTGTACCCGCGGCTGGGGCCTACCTCGCTCTGGGATACGGCGGCGGCTCATGCAATCGTGAATGCAGCCGGTGGCAGCATCAAGACCCCGGAGGGTGAAGTGGTCAGCTATGCCGATCCGGACAAGACCCTGAACCCCTGGTTTGTGGTCTATGGTGGCTCACAGCCCTGAACAAAAAGCCCGCAGATGCGGGCTTGTTCGAACCGGGGTGGGCACAGGCGTCAGTGCTTTTCCGGCAGGGTGACGTTCAGCTCCAGAATGGAGCAGTCTTCATCCAGATTGACCTGCACATCCTGTGGTGACACATCCACATACTTGGCAATCACGGCCAGAATTTCCTGCTGCATCTGCGGCAGGTAGTCAGGCTGGCTACGCTGCGAGCGTTCGTATGCGACCAGTACCTGCAGCCGCTCTTTGGCAACGCTGGCCGAGGACTGCTTCTTTTGTCGAAAATAACTCAGAATACCCATCAGCCCTTCCGTCCAAATACCCGGCTCAGGAAGCCTTTACGCTGTACATCGAGGAAGCGGTGCGCCCGGTCCTCGCCGAGGAAGCGTGCAATCGCATCGTCATAGGCCTGCCCGGCATCACTGTCGTCGTCCATGATCACTGGAACGCCCTGGTTGGATGCCTTGAGTACGGCTTCCGATTCCGGAATGACACCCAGCAGCGGGATCGCCAGAATGTCTTTTACGTCTTCAACGCTGAGCATTTCGCCAGCCAGAACCCGGCCCGGGTTGTAGCGGGTCAGCAGCAGGTGCTCTTTTACGCTGCCGCCTTGCTCGGCCTTGCGGGACTTGCTCTGCAGTACGCCCAGAATGCGGTCGGAGTCACGCACCGAACTGACCTCGGGGTTGGTGACGACAACAGCGGTATCGGCGAAGTAGAGTGCCAGTTGGGCACCTTTTTCAATACCGGCGGGCGAGTCGCAGACGATGTAGTCAAAGGTCTTGGCCAACTCGTTCAGCACCGTTTCCACGCCCTCAACGCTGAGCGCGTCTTTGTCACGGGTTTGTGAAGCGGGCAGGATGAACAGATTGTCGGTGCGCTTGTCCTTGATCAGAGCCTGATTCAGAGTGGCTTCCTGATTGATCACATTGACGAAGTCGTAGACCACGCGGCGCTCGCATCCCATGATCAGGTCGAGGTTGCGAAGACCCACGTCAAAGTCGATCAAAACGGTTTTGAATCCGCGCAGGGCAAGGCCGGTACCGATAGCGGCACTGCTGGTGGTCTTGCCAACGCCTCCCTTGCCTGAGGTGACTACGATGATTTCAGCCATGCGTGTGTGTCCGTGTAAATGGATCGATGTTAATTAAAGTGCGACTGTATCCAGTCGTGAACCGCTGAGCAATGCCTGAGCAGGTTTCTGCCAGTGCTCGGTTTGCAGATCTTCGCTGGTCTTGAAATAGCCGGCGATGGAGATCAGTTCGGCCTCAAGGCTCTGGCAGAAAATGCGTGCGTCTTCGTCGCCGCTGACCCCCGCCATGGCACGACCACGCAGCGGTCCGTACACATGGATATGACCGTCTGCCATCACTTCGGCACCGGCCCCAACCGATGACAGAATCACCAGATCACTGCCACGGGCATAGATCTGCTGGCCGGAACGTACCGGCGTGGTCACGATTTTGGCGGCGCGGGCCGGAGCAGGTTCCGGTGCCGTTTCAGCTTCTGCAGCGGGCTGTCTGGGTGATGGTTCAGTGGCTGGCTCCGGTGCCGGCTCGGCCACCCGGCGCTGCTGGCTGAAGTCAGCCAGTTGCAGCTGCGCACAGAGTTCGGTGGCGCTGCCCGGCTCGGCCTTGAGCCCTACCGGCATGAGGGTCTGCTCGCGGCACAGCTCAATCAATGCCTGTACTTTAGCGGCACCGGGCAGTTGTGGCAGCTGCTGAAGATTCAGTACCACCGGCATACCGTTGAACAGCATCGGGACGCGTGCAGCGTGGGCTGCCAGCTGAGGAGCCAGCAGAGCCGGATCTGATTCAAGCAGGATCAGTTCGTTCAGGGCCGCACGGGTGCTCTTGAATTGAAAACCGGTGCCGGCGGTAGATTTGGATTCAGCCTGGGCCATAGTCTGTAACGCTTCACTTCGCTGGTTACGCTGGGGTGTCAAAGGCGCTAACAATACCATGGAGCGCGGGGTGGCTGACAGGGGGCAAATGGCGACGGCGGTTTTTTGATCTCGGTCAATGGTGTAATATGCGCCATCACTTCTAAACAGGAATAGATGTCACGATGAAAGCCGTCCGCTGGATTCTGGGCCTGATAGTTATGGCTCTGCATTTTCTGACTTTGCCACGTCGTGGCAAGCGCACCCCGCAGTACCAGCAGCAGGTTGAAGAAGCGCTGGGCAGTCATTCCCTGTATCAGCTGCCAACCTGTCCGTTTTGCGTCAAGGTGCGCCGTGCCATGCGTCGCCTGAACCTGCCGATCGAGCTGCGTGATGTACGCGCCGATGGTCGTCACCGCCAGGACCTGATCAATGGCGGCGGTAAAATGAAAGTGCCTTGCCTGCGCATTGACCATGAAGATGGCCACAGTGAGTGGATGTACGAGTCTGACGAAATTGTCACCTACCTGCAGCGTCGTTTCCCGCTGGAGCCCTGAATTCTCAGGGCTTTTCACTAAAGTTATAAAAAACTTATTTTTTATTCCATCGATTCTGGCTATAGTTGTGGGCAGAGATTGGCCTGATTGAGGAGCCCCGCGATGGATTACCTGCCGCTGTTTTTTGACCTGCGCGAGCGTGACGTGCTGCTGATTGGCGGTGGTGATGTGGCGTTGCGCAAGGCGCGCCTTCTGGTACGCGCCGGAGCCCGCATTACGATGGTGTCGCACCGTGTCCTGCCAGAGCTGGAGTCGCTGCTGGAACTCAATCAGGGGCTGGTGATTATCGGCGAGTATCATCCTGAGCTGCTGGACGGCAAGGTGCTGGTGCTGGCAGCTACCGATGATGATCAGCTCAATGAGCGTGTGCATTACGATGCCGTTGCTCAGAACGTGCCGGTTAATGTCGTCGACAGCCCTGCGCTCTGCACCTTCGTGTTTCCGGCCATCGTTGACCGTTCACCCATCGTGATCGGCATCAGCTCAGGGGGGCAGTCGCCCGTGCTGGCGCGGCTGCTGCGCGCCAAGCTGGAAACCTGGATACCCACCGGCTACAGCCGCCTGGGTCAGCTGGTAGGACGTTTTCGTGACAGGGTGAAGGCGCGCTTTGGCAGTGTTAATGAACGCCGAGTATTTTGGGAATCGGTGCTGCAGGGGCAGGTGGCCGAGCGGGTATTTGCCGGTCAGGATGACGCGGCCGAGGCGTTGCTGGAACAGCAGATCGAGCAGGGCAATGCGCAGCACCAGGTAGGAGAGGTGTATCTGGTGGGGGCGGGCCCCGGCGATCCCGAGCTGCTGACCTTCAAGGCGCTGCGGCTGATGCAGCAGGCGGATGTGGTGCTTTATGATCGTCTGGTCTCGCCTGACGTGCTGGACTTGTGTCGCCGTGATGCCGATCTGGTATTTGTCGGCAAGCAGCGGGACAACCATGCCGTGCCACAGGAGGGGATCAATCAACTGCTGATCGATCACGCCCGTGCAGGCAAGCGGGTGGTACGTCTGAAAGGTGGCGATCCGTTCATTTTCGGTCGCGGTGGCGAAGAACTGGAGCGGTTGAAGCAGGAAGGGATTCCCTTTCAGGTAGTGCCCGGCATTACCGCTGCCAGCGCCTGTTCAACCTATGCCGGTATTCCGCTGACCCATCGTGACTATGCCCAGTCGGTCAAGTTCGTGACGGGACAGCTGAAAAACCGTACCTCCGAGCTGAATTTTGCCGAACTGGTACACCCGAATCAGACCATCGTGTTCTACATGGGGCTGCATACGCTGGAGCGGCTGCGTGACGGCCTGAAACAACACGGCAAGCCGGGTGAGACACCGGTCGCGATCGTGTCCAGGGGGACGGCGCAGGATCAGCGGGTATTGACCGGGACCCTTGACAGTATTGTGGCCTTGCAGGCGGAGGCACAATTGCCGGCGCCGGCTCTGATTATCGTGGGTGAGGTTGTGACATTGCAGTCACAACTGTCCTGGTTTGGGCAGGTTGAAGAGAGCCGCATCTGAGCGACCCTCTTCAGGTCGAGCATCAGCCGTGCAGCATCTGACCGACCAGATAGCTGCCGGCAAATCCCACACTGTATGCGACCAGAATCACCCCCGAATAGCGCATGAAGCTGATAAAGGTGATCCCTTCCACCTTGCTCATGGCCACGATGCCGGCCGCTGAGCCGATGACCAGCAACGAGCCACCCACACCCACAGCGTAGGTCAGCGTCAGCCAGCTGGCGGTACTCATGGTAATTTCAGACTTGAGCAGTGCAGCGGTCAGCGGCACGTTATCCACCAGAGACGACAGCAGCCCCATCACGTAGTTGGCTGCTGTGGTCGGCATCAGCTCGTAAACGCGCACCAGCGAATCCAGCACGCCGATCTCCTTCATCATGCCGACCAGCAGCAGAATGCCGAGGAAGAACAGCAGGGTATCGAACTCGATGACGCGGATGTAGTCGAGCAGGCTTTCACGCTCGTCTTCCTCGTAGCAGAGGCGACCCACCAGAAACATGATCGACAGGCCGAACAGGAAGGTCAGCAGAGGCGGTACCCCCGCGATCACGTTGAGGATGATGGTGGAAAAAATGGTGAGCAGAAAGATCACGGCGATCATCTTGCCCACCCGGTCATCACGCCGCGGTGTTGGAATGATCTCGACCTCCCCCTTGAGCTTGATAGACAGCAGTGTGGCGAGCAGCAATACGCTGATCAGTGCCGGCAGGCTGAGCCAGAGCAGGTCGTCGATTTCCACCTTGTGCTGCATGAAGATCATCAGCGTGGTGACATCGCCGGTGATCAGTGCAACACCGCCCGAGTTGACCGCAAATACCACCAGTACGGCGAAACGAACCGTTTTCTTGACCTCCATTCGCAGCGACAGTACCAGTGCAATCGAGATCAATGTGGCGGTGATGTTGTCCGACAGGGACGAGAAGAAGAAGGCAAAACCGGCCACCAGAAACATCAGTTTGCGTTCGCTGAGTCGGCGCGGCAACACCTTGTAGATCAAGGTTTCGATCAGTCCCTGATGGTTGAGAAAGGCCACAAAGGTCATGGCGGCCATCAGGAACAGCCAGAGGCTGGCGATTTCAAGGATGTTTTCATTCAGCTGCTCCTGCACCATGGCCGCATCGGCACCGTGCTGAGGAAACAGAAACAGCAGTATCCAGGCAAGTGTGCCGAGAAAAAGCGTGGTTTTCGCCTTGTTGATGTGTACCACATCTTCCAGCACGATCAGCAGAAAGGCGAGACCTGCCAACGTGATTAATAGTGTTTGCATCGGCCTGACCGAGCCCCCAGAATTGTGAGAAAGCGAAATTCTACGCCTCTGTCCGTTGCGGCAACAGGGGCAAAAAGCCGCAGCAGGCGAATTTGGTTCGGAAGTACAGGTGCAAGAGAATCAGGAACAGGACAGCTGGTGGGTGTATATGCTGCGGTGTGCCGACGGCAGCCTCTACACGGGCGTGACGACCGACCCGCAGCGGCGGCTGGCACAACATAACGGCGAGCGTGCGGGCGGTGCCCGCTATACCCGTTGTCGGCGCCCGGTGGCGCTGGTCTGGCAGGAGTCGGGGCACGACCGAAGCAGTGCCCACAAGCGAGAGGCAGCACTCAAACGCCTGCCCCGTAACCGAAAGCTGGCGTTGGTGGATACCTGATCAGAACTCTACGCGCACGCTC
>Ga0209345_10003858_pt1 | contig 15009 bp, 14 predicted proteins | sample Cruoilmetagenom7_FD_187294 | JGI IMG/M metagenome (GOLD analysis project Ga0209345, IMG submission 187294) | Oil polluted marine microbial communities from Coal Oil Point, Santa Barbara, California, USA - Sample 7 (SPAdes) (version 2) | ecosystem: Environmental > Aquatic > Marine > Oil seeps ... | reverse complement strand
TGATTTAGCTGAGCACGTTACTAAAACCAGTGGTTTAATACGTGAGTTTAATAAAGATGGTACGCCAGAAGGTATTACGCGATTGGAAAATGTTCAAGAACTTTTAAATGGTATTAAAGACTTTGTTGATGGGCAATTAGAGTTAGCTGATGCTGGAGATTCTCTAGCAGAATTTTTAGAAGATGTGGCGCTAGCAACAGATTTAGATGGCGATAAAGGAGATCCTAACCATGTAGCTTTAATGACTATTCACTTAGCAAAGGGATTAGAATTTAATCATGTGTTTATTGTTGGTCTAGAGGAAGATTTGTTCCCAAGTGCTATGAGTATGAATACACGTAGCGAATTAGAAGAAGAGCGACGTTTGTTTTATGTAGCTTTAACTAGAGCTGAAAAACAAGCATATTTAACTTATGCATTAACACGATATCGTTGGGGGAAATTAATAGATGCTGAACCTAGTAGATTTATTGAAGAAATTAAGGATGAATTTTTAGACATCCTTACACCAATTGAAGAACGACGTATAAATCCAATGTTGTCGGCAGATATTTTTGGAGATGTTGAGCCTAATAAAATTAGGTTTAAGCCACCCAAAAAATATGAACCTAAAAGAAAGACCAATATTAAGCCTAAACCTGAAGGCATTAGAATAAGTACACCTAAGAATTTTAAAAAAATAACCAGCTCTAACGAAAACACAAATTTATTTGATAATAAGCTAGCAGTTGGTAATGTTGTAAAGCATTTACGGTTTGGTAAAGGAGAAGTACTTAAAATTGAAGGTGTAGGTGCTGATATGAAAGCCGAAATTAATTTTGAAAATGGAGGCTCAAAGAAATTGCTATTACGATTTGCAAAACTTAAAGTAATAGGGTAATTACTTAACCATACAGACAGAGTTTACATTTCCTTCTTCATCATATTCAATAACTGGATTATTTGGATCTAAAACCCATTGTCCATCTACAATAAATTTATAATGATATTTACCATAGGACAGTGGAATAACATACTTCCAGCCATAGTAAGTCTTTTCCATAACTAAATCTTTTTCGTTCCAATCATTAAAAGAACCAGCAAGAATTACTTTTTTAGCTGCATGGTAACCTCTTAATTTAAAGGCTATAAATTCCTTTATATCTAATAAAGAATTGTATTCGCCAAACTCATTTTCTATTTTATGTGTATTATCTGGATCTTCCATCCAATTACCATCAACAATAAAACGATATTGATAAACTCCAGGTTTAATTTGTAATTTTAATTCCCAACCATCATCAATTTTATTCATTTTAAATAAATTAACATCCCATTTATTAAATGAGCCAGAAATAATTACTTCACTAGCGTTTACATATCCTTTTAATCTAAATATTGCATTACCATTTTTGTCAGGGTACGCAGTATACATTTTTAAATTATATATATTAATTAGCCGTAAACCATTTTTAACAGCCTCTACAGTATTGCCATCCATTTCTTTAGGTTCTGCCCAATAGGAGTTATTTATTACAAATTTAAATTCCCAAGAAAATTCATCGGAGAAATCATGAATACTTTTTTTAAGTTCATATTTGTTTTCATTAACTTTAGTCATATACCAATTGTTTGTGGACCAATTGTTAAATTCACCAGATACTACAACATTTTCAATATTTAAATCTTCAAAGCTTACTCTTTCTTTGTGGTATTCATTAGTTGCATTGTCATAATCTCTTCTGTCAAAAGAAAAAACAACACTATCACCTTCAATTCTATATCCTTTTTGCGCGTAAGAATTAAAACTTGTAAGTATAAATAATAGAATTCCTAAATATATAAGTAGTTGTTTCACCTTGTGTATAATGGGTAATTTATAAAGTATAATTTTTCTTTTTTATAATTAATGATGGTTCGCTTTTGTGCAAAAAAATCATAGCCTAAGATACCATCTAGATCAGTACCAAAAGCCTCGTTCATTTTGTTTAGATTTGCTAAAATGGTATGCATTGGACCAAAATATAATGTTTCGCTTAGTTTTAATCGATGCAATTTTCCTGCCAAAACTTCAATTTTTTTACTGCTTACTCCAGTTAACAATAGTTTCTTTTTTGGAATAAAATATCTTAAAACTTTTTTATTTACTGTTCTATTAATTTGACAAAACTCTGCGGCTGTATCTAGACCAAACTTTAGCTTTTGATTGTTAATATTTCCAGTTAGAATTATGGTATGATTTTTTAACTTAAAATTTATGCTATCAACAATTTTTTCTAAATATACATGTTTATCCAATTTATTACCAGAAGTATCAACTTTACTTAGTGTTATTTGATTAAGATGCATATCTATAAATATTTCATAATCTTTTAAAATATTATAGCCAATAATACCTAAAAGCTTAATTTTTTTTATTTTCTCGATATGTGATAAATTAATAACATCTGAGGTTTTATTTTTTAATTTAAAGTTTTTTAGTACAAACTCCTTAACTTCTTTTTCATATGGATTATCAGTAAATCCTAAAACACCAGAGGTTTGGCTGTTTTTCTTTTGATGGTTATAAAGATTAGAAAAGTGAACTTTGTTTAAAATTAAAGTTTCTGAGCCAGTATCAATAACAAAGTTACCTTTTGCATTTAATATTTCTGCCTCAACAACAATTAAATGACCTACAAGTTTAAAAGGAATCCTTGTAGTATACTCATTCAATTTTTCTGCCTTAGGAAAAGAGATCGAATTGTCATCAAGTGAAAATATCAAATTAATACTTGATAAAAAACCCACCAAAAATAATAAACGTTTATGCATAAATAAAAGACGTTCTTTTGTAGATATTGTTACAGTATTATACTATAAATGCGTTTGTGTAAACGCTTTTAACTTAACTACTGTATCTAATAAGTCTGTTCCATCCCAACCATGTCCAGCATTAGGATATAAGGTAAATTCATGAGTTACACCAAGAGTTGTTAATTCATCTCTTAGAGCAGTACCTTGAGTGGTTGGAATAAGGGGGTCTTGTCCTCCATAAAATAAAATAGTTGGTGGTGCAGAAGCTGTTACACGATGTAACGGACTTACTTCTTCTAAAAACTCAGTAGTAGGGTCTATACCAAACAAATCTAATAATTCCTGTAAATTTGTATCATTGTTGTTTAAATAAGCAGGATCTGTAAAATTAGTTGGACCAACAACACTACAAACCATTTTTACATTGTTACCTGTATCAAAAGCATAACTCCACAATAATGATAAATGTCCACCAGCACTAACACCTACAAAGCCAAAATCGTCATCAATAGTGTAATTTTCTCGATTATCTTTTAAATGATTAATTACAGATGTTATGTCATTTATCTGCATTGGATAAGGGTTGTTGCTATCATCAGCTAATCTGTAATTCATATTTACTACTGCAACGTTTGGATGTTCTTGTCTTAAATAATTTTTATACAAGTTCATTTCGCTTTTATCACCTCCAGACCAGCCACCTCCATGTATAAGAATCATAACTTTAGTACTACTCTCACGATCTGCAGGAAGGTATATATCAAAAGTTTGTTTGTCATCATTTCCATATTGTACATCAAGTTCTTGATAGTATTGAGAAGGATCTAGCGTATTAGAATTTGGAATGTCGGAAACTTCATCTAACGAGCAAGAAAATAATATAAATAAGCAAATAAAACTTAACAATACAGATTTTGGAGTATTCATACTTAAATAATTAGTTTAATTTTATAACGGTTTTACAAGATAATAATTATGGCAGAGTTTGTAAAGATTTATGAAGATAATCCCAATCCAAAAGAAATAGCAAAAGTTGTTGCTGTTTTAAAAAAAGGAGGATTGATTATCTATCCAACAGATACGGTTTATGGTTTAGGTTGTGATATTACTAACACCAAAGCATTAGAGCGTGTTGCCAGAATTAAAGGTGTTAAACTTGAGAAAGCTAACTTTTCGTTTGTATGTCACGATTTAAGTAATTTAAGCGATTATGTAAAGCAAATTGATACAACAACATTTAAGGCTTTAAAACGCGCACTTCCTGGACCTTATACATTTGTGCTTCCAGGTGCTAAAAGCTTGCCTAATGTATTTAAGAAGAAGAAAACAGTAGGTATAAGAGTGCCTGATAATAGTATAGCTTTAGAAATTGTAAGGCAATTAGGCAACCCTATTATTTCAACGTCTATTTATGATGAGGATGAAATATTAGAATATACTACTGATCCTGAATTGATTCTTGAAAAATGGGATAATCTAGTTGATATGGTTATTGATGGAGGTTATGGAGATAACGAACCATCAACCATTATTGATTTTTCTGGTGATGAACCAGAAGTAATTCGAAAAGGAAAAGGTAGCCTAGAGATATTTTAATATAAGTAAAAAGCTCAACCGAAAGGTTGAGCTTTTTACTTATATTATATTTTGTGATATGATTAACTTCCAGCAGAAAGTGTTTTCATTTCTTTCTCTATCATATCGTAGAACTGATCAATTTTTGGCATTACAACAATACGTGTACGTCTATTTTTAGCTCTATTTTCAGCAGTATCATTATCAACTAAAGGTACATGGTAACTTCTTCCAGCTGCAATTAAACGTGATGAATTAACACCTAAATCTTCTAAAACTCTTATGATAGATGTTGAACGCTTTACACTTAAATCCCAGTTATCCAATAGCACACCTTTTTGGAAAGATTTGCTATCTGTATGTCCTTCTACCATACATTCAAAATCTGGCTTATCGTTAACTACTTTAGCAACTTTTGCCAACACATTTTTTGCATTGGATGTTACTACATAGCTACCACTTTTAAATAATAATTTATCCGAAATAGAAATAAATACAACTCCTTTTTCAACATTTATCTCAATATCTGGATCGTTTAATCCAACTTCGCGTTTTAAACTCGTTACTAAAGCAAGTGTAACACTATCTTTTTTGTTGATAGCGTCTTGTAAACGTGTAATTTTAAGATCTTTTTCTTTAATGCTTTCTAAAGTTTTCTCTACGTTGTCAGCTCCTTTAGCTGTAAGCACCATAAAGTCTTTGTTGCTTTGAATAAGGCTTTCGTTGTTTTTTCTCATGTCTGCAAGTTGTTCTTTTAAAGACTCTGCTCGTGCATTTGCAGCAGCAGCGTCAGATAGACATGCATTTAATTTAATAGTTGCAGTATTTAATAGGTCTTGCGTTTCTTGTTGTTTTGCCTCTAATGCAGCATATTCTTTTTTAGATACACATGAGCTTAAAACAAGCATTGCAGTTAGACTTAACAATAAAATTTTTTTCATGATACGATGTTAATTAATTTATATTTGACGAATGACACAAAATTATACAAAAAAGCCCAATTAAGCTTAGTATTAACAAAACTTTTACTAACGGAGTTATAAACTTTTAAAATATCGCTTTTTAGTAATAAAATAAGACCAAACAATACTTTTTTGAGAGTAATATTTTGATAGTTTATTTTGATTTTTTCTTTGTTTGAGAAGTGTAGTTAAATGACTGTAAAAAGAGAAGTGTGCTTTTATAATAGCTAAAGTGTGTTTTGGTTTTAATTCCAATAGAAATTTCAAACCAGCAATCCCATCTAAAACTAGCCTAACAAACACTAAATAAAATGTATTACCCGATGCATTTTTCACGAGTGTATATAAACTATTTCTAAAATTTAAATAGGTTTTTTTTGGGTTGGTATTGCTTAAAGTTGCTCCTCCAACATGATAAATGGTTGAATTACCAACATATTTTACATCAAACCCTAAATTTTTAGTTTGCCAACAGAAATCAATTTCTTCCATGTGTGCAAAAAAAGATTCGTCAAGACCACCTAGAGATTTATAAACATTATTTCTAACAAATAGGCAAGCGCCAGAAGCCCAGAAAACATCTATGATGTCGTTATATTGACCTTCATCTTTTTCAATAGTATTAAAAATACGCCCACGACAATAAGGATATCCCAATTTATCAATAAATCCGCCAGCTGCTCCTGCGTATTCAAAATAATCTTTGTTTTTTTGATCTAGAATTTTTGGCTGAATAATAGCAGTGTTTGGTTCATTTATAAACGTTTCTTGAATTGGTAATAGCCAGTTTTTAGTTACTTCTACATCACTATTCAATAAACAGAATACATCAGCTTTTACATGCTTTAAAGCATCATTATAACCTTTGGCATAGCCTCCATTAGTGCTATTTTGAATTATTTTTATCTGAGGGAAATGAGTTTTAAGAAATGCCACAGAATCATCAGTAGATGCATTATCAGCAACATAAATATCAGCATCTTTTGAAAACGATATCACTGAAGGCAAAAATTGTTCAAGTAATGCTTTTCCGTTCCAGTTTAATATGACAATAGCTATTTTCACAAATGGTATTCAGGAATATCTTTTAAAAATTGATAGCGTTCTTCATCAAAATCGATACTGCAATAATAATGATTTAATCCGTTGGTAACCATTAAATACGTAGCATTTAGTGCCAAATTGTATCGTGCAATTTGGTCAAAAGCACTTTGATTAATGGTTATTTTAGGCGCTTTGCATTCTACAATTAAATGAATAGAACCATCAGAATTAAAAATAACGATGTCATATCGTTTCTTAAGATTATTTATTTTTAACTCTTTCTCAACATTAATTAATGACTTAGGATATTTTTTTTCATTAATTAGATACTGCACACAATGTTGACGAACCCATTCTTCAGGCTGTAAAACCACAAATTTTTTGCGGATTTCATCAAAAATATAAGGTTTATTTTCGTTATTTTTGAATCGGAAGGTATATGTGGGAAAATCTAATTTTTGCACATCACAAATTTGGTGATTTTTTTTCAATGGACGAAGTTAAACAACTAGTAAACGATATTAAAGGTGGCAATTTAAAGCCAATTTATTTCCTAATGGGAGAGGAGGCTTATTATATTGATAAGATTTCTGATTTTATTGAAGATAACGTTCTTGCTGAAGAAGAGAAAGGGTTTAACCAAATGGTGTTATACGGTCGTGATGTATCGATAGACGATATTGTTGGTAATGCCAAGCGTTATCCTATGATGGCAGAGCGTCAAGTAGTAATTGTAAAAGAGGCCCAAGATTTATCACGGACTATTGAAAAACTGGTCTCGTATGCCGAAAACCCACAACCAACAACGGTTTTAGTACTTAATTATAAGTATAAGAAAATTGATAAACGAAAAGCACTATATAAAGCTATTAAGAAGATAGGTGTTGTTTATGAAAGCAAAAAGCTATATGAAAACCAAGTAGCCGATTGGATTCGTCGTGTTTTAGCTCCAAAAGGCTATAGTATTTCACCAAAAGCTGCACAAATGTTGGTTGAGTTTTTAGGAACCGATTTAAGTAAGATTAATAATGAGTTGGAAAAATTACAACTTATTATACCCAAAGACACACAAATTTCTCCTGAACTTATTGAAGAAAACATTGGAATTTCTAAAGACTATAACAATTTTGAATTACGTAAGGCAGTAGGAGAGAGGGATGCTGTAAAGGTGCACAAAATCATCAACTATTTTGCTGACAACCCAAAGGATAATCCAATGGTAGTGACTGTATCATTGTTATTTAGTTTTTTCGCTCAGTTATTGCATTTACATGGATTGACTGATAAGTCGCCAAGAAACATTGCGTCTAAACTTAGAGTAAATCCATACTTTGTAAATGAATATATCAATGCTGCAAGAAATTATCCAATGAAAAAAGTAAGTAGTGTTATTGCAACCTTACGGGAGTTTGATGTTAAAAGTAAAGGTGTTGGAGCTAATGCAGTTCCACAAGGTGATTTACTTAAGGAGTTGATGGTGAGGATTATGAATTAATTCTACTTTAATTAGACTATTTCTATTTGATCTAACGCAAAAATAGCTGCTCCAATAATTCCTGCATTATTTTGGTTTTTTGCTGCAACTACAGGAACATTAACTGTTAGTAAATTTTCAAATCGCTCCATTTTTTTACTTACACCTCCTCCAATAATGAAAAGGTCTGGATTTAAAACATCAACAATATGGTTTAATAAAAAATCAAAGCGTTTTGCCCATTTTTTGAAGCTAAGATCTTCACGTTTCCTAGCTGAATCTGCAATATATAATTCTACTTTTTCACCTTTTATACCTAGTAATGTACCTAGCTCTATATTTGGGATAAGTTCTCCGTTAAAAAATGCTCCTGAACCTATACCAGTGCCAACTGTAATTGTTAGTACTAGTCCATCTTTATTTACACCAGCACCAAATTTCATTTCTGCCTCTGCTGCAGCATCGGCATCATTTAGCACAAAAATTTTTCTATCACAATACTTCTCAAATAGGTCGTCTATTTGAGTGTTTATCCAATCTTTATGAACATTGTTGGCCGTATAACATTTACCTTTTTTTATAATTGAAGGGAAGGTGACACCAACAGGTCCTTGATAATTAAAATGTTCAATTATTTGATGAATAACCTTTGTAACTTCATTGGGTAATGATGGTTGAGGCGTTGGCAATCTATATCTTTCACTAACTAGCATACCATTATCTGTATTAACGATAGCTCCTTTAATCCCACTTCCGCCAATATCTATTCCTAATATGTCCATTTGCTAACTTTTATCAATAGAGTACTTCCCTGGTCCAGCTAAAAGTATCACTAAAAATGCCATTAGGAATAACAATGCTTTTTCTTGTTTCCCAAAAGGGTCGTTTAAATGCACGAAGAAGAAGGCAACTAGCATAGTTATTATTGGAAAAATAGCTGCTAGTTTGGTTCTAAAGCCAAAAATGATAAACAAAGGACCAATAACTTCTCCAATAAGCACTAATGTTAATGATGTTGGAGCTCCTATACCTAAAGGGTCTGGAAACTGAATGTCTTCAGCAAAAAGGCGTTCAATTTTTGGGATACCATGTGTTAACATCATGGTAGATGTACCAATTCTTAAAATCGCTAAGGCTAAGTCGGTAAAATTCTGTTTCAACATGGTTTAGTTAGTTTAAAGACTTTAAAAAGCCAGATTTATAAGTTTGACCAATTGGAACGGTTTTGTCTCCAATAGTAATCACATTTCCTGCTAAGCTATTCATTTTTTTTAAATTAACTGCAAACGATTTATGGCAACGCACAAATTGATTAGGTAAAAGCTTTAAAATATTGGTAAAAGTACTATTGGTTGTTATTACAGAACCTTCTTGATGGACTTTGACATAGTCACCGTATGCTTCAACAAATAAAATGTCGTTAGGATTTACTTTATGTAGCACTTTATTTGCTTTTATTAGAATAGTGTCATCAATACTGTTTTTAGATTTTTTCTTGTTTAATGCTTTATTTGTAGCTGCTAGAAAACGCTCAAAGGAGAAAGGTTTTAATAAGTAATCTATAGCATTTACTTCAAAACCTTCTAAAGCAAATTCAGAATATGCTGTGGTAAAAATAACACCTGGTGGATTCTGTAATGATTTGTAAAAATTTAGTCCTGATAATTTAGGCATATTAATATCAAGAAATAACAAATCAATATTGTTTTTACTATTTAAAATAGACATTGCTTCCAAAGCGTTATTGCATATTGATACAACGTTTAGAAATTCCACATCATCACAAAATATTTTTAATATGGATTGCGAAGAAGGCTCGTCGTCTATAATTAAACAGTTAAGCTTCATGGCTTTGTTGCTGGGTGTTAATGGTTAGTTTTGCTGTGTAAATATTGTTAGTGTTGTCTGTTATAAATGTATAATTATTTGAATAAATAATTTCTAAGTTTCTTTTAATGTTTTCAAGTCCTACACCAGATGTTTCATTTGTATTATTGTTATTATCTTCTAAACTATTGTTTTCAATTTTAAAACTAAAACTATCATCTTTTTGAGTTATAGTTATATTAATAAACGTTTCATCCAAACTACCCTTTATGCCATGTTTAAAGCTGTTTTCAATAAGTGGTAGCAGTAGCATTGGGTAAATTTTAAAATTTTCATTTTCAATAGTAGTTTTTAGGTTGACATTGTTAAATCCTTGAACTCTAAATTTTTGAAATTCTATGTAGTTTTTTAAAAGTGTGATTTCATCTTTAAGTGTTACTCTTTCGGTATTTGAATCATAAATAACATATCGTAATATATCTGACAACTGAACAACAGCATCTTTGATATTGTCTTTCTTTTGAATGGCAAGAGCGTAAATGACATTTAAGGAATTAAACAAGAAATGAGGATTTATTTGGGAACGTAAAGACGATAGTTGTATTTGTATGAGTTCGTTTTGTGATTTTAGCACTTTGTTTTCATTTTGATTAAAGTAAAACCAATCTTCCGATAGCTTTAAAAGTGTTGTTGATATTAAAAATATGCTAAATATGATGATATGTCTTGTGTTTGAGAAGTAGGACATAAAAAAATAGTTTGGAAACAATTTATCTAAAAATGCCTCAAACAACCAATTATGCAATTGAGTAAATAAAAAGAGATTAGCAATAAATGCTATTGTAAATAGTAGATATTTTTCTTTTTTTAATAGCTTAGGAATAATGATGTATAAGTTGATTAATACTGGAATTGCAACACTAATTAAAAAACTAATTGTGTATATGTAGTCTATTTTAATTGGCTTTTGCCCTTTAGAAAAAATAAAGAGCAAAATAATAAATGAGCAAAACCACAGCACTGTATTAAATAAAAGTGGACTGTGGTTATTTAACTTTCTTAAATACGGATTAAGGTCGAGCATTTGTTTTGGTTAAGGTAAATTCTTCAGAAGATTGCCATTTGTTTTCGATATCTGCTTTCATATATTTTTGTAGGAACTTGTATAACTCTTCAGATGTAGCTGTTAATACAAACGATTCTTCTAAACCGACTGTTTCGTATTTAAGTTTTAGTTGGTTATTATCAAACAAATCTGTTAGTCTGCCTTCATCAAGCCAGGTAATATTTAGCTTTCCGTCTTCTACTTTATCTATTTTAGCGACTGAATGTGTTCTAAGCAAATGTTGACTCACTAAATCATTACTAATATCTTCATAGTCAAACGGAATAAAATCCATAAACAGTTGTTCATCTATTTTAAAAGGCATTGACATAAAGACAGATTCATTATCATTTTTTGTATAGGTAATTAAATAACCATCTTTGTATTTTTCGAAAGCAGTTTTGTCCTCTTCGCTTACTTTTGACCAATCTTTATTTTCTTCTAAAAACACTTTCATAAATGACACAACTTTCCAAGTAGCATTTTTGGTATCTACCCATTCGCCAGCTAAATATTCCTGATATTCAGTAGAATCAGCAGTGTAAAATGGCTGAATTGATTTTACAATGCAAGAGCTAAAAAATGCCAAACAGCATAGTAGTATGAGTGATCTAGTTTTCATAATTTCTAAGTTTTTTTTGATTTCTTAGAACAAAACAATAACAAAGTAATATGCAAATCAACAAATTTCGTCAAACATGGATTAACTCATGTCAAACAATTTATTTTCCTTTTAAAAGGTTAATGCTAACGGTAGCTAACTCATTATTTGGAAACTTAGTAAAGTAGCGTTCATCTGGATATAATCCAGATTCTGATGCAACATTATTAAACACATCCACTTCCAAAATGTATTGATCGGAATACCCATGAGTAGCATCATACGCAGTAGCTGCTGTTTTGCCTAAGTTATCAGCGACAAGTTTTGGGTTTACAGTATGTAACTCGATAATTAACAGTCCGAATTTTTCAACATAAGGTTTCCATTTTTCTAAATGTTCTTTTAGAGAATCTTCAACTATATTGTTACTAAGTCTTTTGCCTTCAAAAGCATAGGAACCAGAAGACTTACTTACCCTATTGGTTACATTTTTTGGAGGTTCCCAAATACGGTTATGGTCTAAAAATGTTCTAACATTTAATAAGTCTTTTAAATCGATATTATAATCTTCTTTCAAATCGTTTGCCAACAAATCTGGTCTGCCAATATCACCCCAAATAACTTTTGCCCAAATATCAGCCTTAATAAGATTTGCTCTTGTCACTTTTAAAGCTGCTTTGTTAAAATCGGCTCCAACTAGTAATAAAGGGTGTTCTTCTAGCAATTTCCCTCTTAAAGTTTGATGTTCTATAACATCAAAAATATGTTGAATAAATGCGCCATTGCCACAACCCATATCTAAAATACCTTTTGGTTGCTCATCGATGGGTTTGTTAAATAGCTCAATAATGATGGCGTCAATCACTTTAAAATAAGTAGAATGTGCGCCACCGCTTCCCCAAACATTCATTTCTCTATGTACATGTTTTTCAGTATCGTTTGGTGAATTGGTTTTGAGTACTAGCGGATTACCAAATATCAGTTCATCTAGCTTGTAAAATGTTGGTAAATAAGAGACTGTCACACCATAAGCACTTGCTCGTTTTGCAAAAAAGAGACCTTTGTCTGTAAATTGATACGTATCTTTCTTTTTGTTGAACCATCCTAAATAAGTAAAGAAATCCAGTATTTTTTTAAAACTTTCAGGGTTTTTATGATATTCTTGAGCTCTAAAAGACGCTTCCATAAAATACTTATGGAATAATCCGTTAACTCCTAACATCACTATAATAGGCGCAATAATAACGCCTTCAATATGCATTAATACTTGATGTTCTATGGTGTATTCTTTGGAGTTTTCGAAACCAAAGTGGTTTTCGTATTTATTAAAAATTTTCTCGAGAGCACTAAAAGCATCTGGCCCAATGCGTTCTTTAGGAAATTTTATGGAATAGGAGATAAGGTTTATTGCAGCGTCATATAGCGGAATTATGCTAAATGCTTTTTTACTATTCTCATTGGTTGTATAAGTAATTGTATTCGTTTTGTTATCAAGACTTCTATCTAACCAACCTTGTGAGCATAATACCCTCAAAGCAACATTTAAATAGCCTTCATTAGCATTGAAAGCATTCGTGAGGTCGTTAAGAGTTGCTTCTTGATTTTTAATTAGATATTTCAATACACCTTTTTTGTGTAAAGCGAAAGATGTTGTGGCAACAGCAATGCCATCTAGATGACGAAAAATAATATTTCTAAGGTGTTCTTTATCTTTTTTTGTGAGCATATTTAAGACATTATATACTTAAATATATAAAAAAAAGCCCTAGTAATTAGAGCTTTATATTTTTTAATTAGATGAAAGGAAATTAACGCAGTTTTGGATAATCTTCTGGATTTACTTCATGCATCACATTATAAACTGCTTCAAAAATATCTTCTAATGATGGTTTTGAGAAATAATCTCCATCTGTCCCATAAGCTGGTCTGTGTTCTTTTGCAGTTAGTGTTTGCGGTTGACTATCAAGATGTAAGTAGCCCCTTTGAGTATTCATAATTTTATCTAGAATATAAGCTGAAGCACCCCCTGGAACATCTTCGTCAATAATCATTAAACGATTTGTTTTTTCTAAACTTTTTGAAATATCATGGTTAATATCAAAAGGAATTAATGATTGTACGTCAATCACTTCGGCATCAATACCAACTTCTAACAATTCTTTAGCAGTTTGTTCTACCATTCTTAAAGTAGAACCATAGGATACTAAAGTTATATCAGTACCTTCTTTTACAGTTTCTATAACGCCAACAGGTGTTTTAAATTCACCAATATTATTTGGCATTTTTTCTTTCAACCTGTAGCCGTTTAAGCATTCAACGATTAAAGCTGGTTGGTCACTTTCTAGCATTGTATTATAAAACCCTGCAGCTTTAGTCATATTTCTAGGAACAAGCACATAAATACCTCTAACCAAATTTAAAATACCACCTAATTGTGAGCCAGAATGCCATATACCTTCAAGTCTGTGACCTCTTGTTCTCACTATCATAGGTGCTTTTTGCTTTCCTAAAGTTCTATAGTGTAAGGTCGCAAGGTCGTCACTTATTATTTGAAGCGCATACATTAGGTAATCTAAATATTGGATTTCGGCAATTGGACGTAAGCCTCTCATAGCCATACCAATTCCTTGACCTAAAATGGTAGCTTCACGTATTCCTACATCTGCAACTCTAAGTTCACCATACTTTTCTTGTAGACCTTCTAGCCCTTGATTAACATCACCAATATTACCAGAATCTTCCCCAAAGATAAGTGCTTCTGGATATTTTTCGAAAATAGCGTCAAAATTATCTCTAATGATAATTCTACCATCTACCATACTCGCTTTATCATCATAGATGGGTGATACTTCTTCAATATTAGTAGCCTTTTTGTTAGACTGACTATAAAGGTGAGAGCTATACTTTGATTGATTTTCATCAAAATAATTATTTATCCACTCTTGTAATGTTTCTTTTTCAATTGAATCATCAAAAGTTATATAACGAAGTGCTTTACGTGCAGCAGAAACAACATCTCTTCTTGTTGGCTCATCAATTGTAGTTAAGTCATTTATTATTTTTTTAATAAATACTTTGTTATGACTAGTTTCAGCTACATTATTAAGTAATTCTATAAGTTCAGTTTTATCATTGATAATAGGAGATATAAAAGCATTCCAAGCAGCTTTTTTACCTTCTCTTACTTGTTTCTTAATGTCCTTTTCTAATTGCGTAGCTTCTTCGTTAGAAAAAATGCTGTTGCTTATCATCCATTCTCGCATTTTAGCAATACAATCATGATCTTTTTCCCAAGTTAGCCTTTCATGGCTTTTATAACGCTCATGTGATCCAGAAGTTGAATGGCCTTGTGGTTGTGTTAGCTCTTGAACGTGTAATAACACAGGAACATGTTCATCTCTAGCTATTTTTGAAGCTTCTTCAAAAGCATTTACTAATGCTGCATAATCCCAACCTTTTACTCTTATAATTTCATAGCCATTGCCATGTTCGTCTCTCTGGAATCCTTTAAGGATTTCAGAAATATTTTCTTTAGTGGTTTGGTGTTTTGCATGTACAGAAATACCATACTCATCATCCCAAACACTAATTACCATAGGAACTTGTAATACTCCAGCTGCATTAATGGTTTCAAAAAATAAACCTT
>Ga0209345_10003857_pt1 | contig 15017 bp, 18 predicted proteins | sample Cruoilmetagenom7_FD_187294 | JGI IMG/M metagenome (GOLD analysis project Ga0209345, IMG submission 187294) | Oil polluted marine microbial communities from Coal Oil Point, Santa Barbara, California, USA - Sample 7 (SPAdes) (version 2) | ecosystem: Environmental > Aquatic > Marine > Oil seeps ... | reverse complement strand
CATACCATTTGCCTTAGTCATAGTCATAGTCATAGTCTCAGCAATTGCCTGCTCTATCTCCGTTGCTGTCACATCTGAAGCCAACAACTTACAATCTTTAACCAAGTCCACACCTAGCAGTGTATTGCCCAAGCCCAATGCCTCCATTAAACCTCTGGTAGTAGAGCCTGGGCCAATAATATAAAGATCGTCAGCCTCCATATTTTCAATCAATGTAGCAGCAATATCTTCAAGCACCAAAGACTCCACTTCCCTGCCACCAGATTTTACATGCTGCATAAACTGTCCCTCTTCGGGCACCATCAGCTCTCCGTAATATCGAGCCTTTACCTTTCCCTGCCGAAAGGCCTCCTCATCAATATCTCGAACCTCCTGTGGACGAATATCAACCAGCTCGCTCCTGGCCAATTTGCACACCAATTCTCCAGCCATTTCTGGAGTAATGGCATACACCCCCGAATGCATTTTCACCCCAGAGGGAATACCTAGCACTGGCTGACCAAAGGGGACTGCATTACAGATATTTCGGGCTGTACCATCTCCCCCCACAAATAGAATCATATCCAGTCCCTTATCAGCCATAGCACGAGCCGCCGATTCAGTATCCTCTGGAGTGGTCAACTGTGGATCAATTTCACCAATCACCTCAGGAGAAAACCCGCATTGCCTGGCAATATCCTCTCCCATTGGCCCAGGATAGGTGGTTAAGGCCACATCAGTGCTCCCTATACTCGCAGAAAGCGTTTTTAACGCACGCATTGCTCGATCCGGTGCACGCAGCTTAGCGCCCCGCTGTCGAGCTTCTCCGACGATTTCAGCGCCATCACTGCCCTTAAGGGCAACAGAACCGCCAATTCCTGCCATAGGATTCACAATCAGACCAAGCCTAAACACTAACTACCCCACAAATTTTGCAATGAAATTGTATACCGGGGTTTGTGCGGGCTATCAATCATGGTATGTTCAGATTTCCTTGTTAACACAACAGCATACTGAAGATGAACAACAAGCAAAAACAGACAAATGACGACGCACAAGCTCCTGATTTTCACGGTGCAGCCTTAATTGATGAGGATGGTAACGAGATTCCGATCACTGAGGGTATGGTTCAGGATGCCTGCTCTGAGCAAAAAAATAGTGATGACGATAAAAATAAAAATTAGTACCCGCGAAAACAATCACTCAACATTCACCTGAAACCCTAAACAAGATAACTTTTTAGTAAGCTCCTCATTAACCTGATCTCTCACCCCGCCTTTCACTCGATAGTGCTGAAACTCTAGTCGTTTCGGGCAAGTTTTACGCATTTGATCAAACTCTTTAGAAACATTCACAACCGATGCCAACAGCGCATCGCGCATCCGCTGATCTTCTTGTGCAACATCAAACGTAGCTAATACCGCCTCTAACAATGTAGAAGCTTCCAGATCTATTACCTTCTCCTGACTAACCATTTGTGCTGGAGTGTCTTTTCCCAACCAGGCACAAAAAGCATCCCTGACCATTTCCGTACCATTCACTTTGCCATCGTAGCTGTAACCAGCAATATGAGGGGTTCCAATATCCACCAGCTCTAACAAGGGCAACGCAATATCAGGTTCACCTTCCCACACATCCAGTACTACTTGCCATGATTGTTGTGGCAGCAAATTTAACAGTGCGCGATTATCCACCACAGCACCTCGGCCGGCATTGATCAACAAAGCATTGGGAGCAAGCTGTGACAGAACAGCCTCATTAAACAGATGGAATGTAGGGTAAGGGCCATCGGTGGTCATCGGGGTATGTAAACAGAGAATATCCGACTGAATCACTTCCTCAAAAGAGACCAAATGAATATTGTCAGTTTCAAACAAAAAAGGATCATAGCAACGGCAGTCCACTCCCAGCTTTTGTAAGGTTTGATACAACCGCCCCCCTACATTACCGCAGCCAACAATACCTACAGTTTGCTCCTGCCAATCAGAGCGGAGACTGCACAACACCGAAAGCACATACTGAACCACCGCATTAGCATTACAACCTGGAGCACTGGTAAACCGAATACCCTGCTGTTCCAGATAAGCCTGATCCACATGGTCGGTACCAATAGTAGCCGAACCCACAAAGCGAACCGAACTACCCTCTAACAAATCGGCATTAACCGGAGTTACCGAGCGCACTAATAACACATCGGCACCTTTTACCTGCTCAGATCTAAGCTCGCGGCCAGGGAAAGTTTCCACCTCACCATAGGCAGAAAACATCTCCCTCACTAGGGGCATATTTTCATCAGCAACAATTTTCATTTAGAGCTTTTCATTGCGTATTTTATCATTAATGGCTTTTTCAACTTTTTCTGCCCGGGCCAACAAGCGTCCTGCCAACCCCATTCGCTCACAAAATAATTCCAGCTTATCTAGCGCTATAGACTGTCGCCGTAACTGAGGCGAACCCACAGGCGCATCATCAGCTATTAAAGTAAGTTTTCGGGCCATTAAAATTTGCTCCCGATATTTCTCTATTTTGGCGGGTAACTGTTTAGCACCTCTGACCGGGACATTAACAATTTCGGCTGCATCCGCACTCAACAAGCTGTCAATATCAGTAAAATTATTCAGTAGTGCCGTAGCCGTTTTAGCACCCACACCTGGCACGCCGGGAATACAATCAATACTATCACCCACAAGGGCTAAATAATCTGCTACCTGTTCCGGCCAAACATCCAGCTTTTCTTTAACAGCCTCTCGATTCTGTTGATCTTTTTTACCAAAATCCCAAACTACATCTTGCCCACTCACCAGTTGAGATAAATCCTTGTCACCACTAACCACAACAATTTTGTGGCCCTGATCTCGACCGGACTTTGCTAATGTTCCCACAATGTCGTCTGCCTCATGAGTATCGCTAGCCAACCCAGTAATACCCAAAAGTTTTGTCACTTCCACACAGGCATTTAGCTGAAATTCCAACGCCTCATCCGGTAGCACTCTATTAGATTTGTAATCTGGATAAATATCATTGCGAAAACAAGTGCCCAAACTTTCATCAAAAGCAGCAGCAATAAACTCTGGAGATTCCTGCTCTAATAAATTCAGTAGAAAATTTAGATAACCGTATACCGCCTGAGTGGGATAACCCTCTTTACTATGCCAGTTTTCAGGCAAAGAAAAATACGACCGAAAAATATAGATCGATGCATCTATTAAATACAACCTTGTAGAAGATGCCATCAAGCAAGGCTCTCCACACTATCCTGGCCAGCTATTTGATAATGCTCTAACCCAAAAGGTGAAGTCCCAAAGGTTTCAGATAATGCTGCTACTAGTGCAGCCGCTCGATCAGGCATTGGGACAGTACACCAAGCCTGTGCCTGTGACACTACAGCCTGAACAAACTCCTCACTGGCACCAATACCAGCAGCTAAATTATCTGCACTGATATTAAACTTGTGTCCTGCTGCTACAGAAAAAATCCATTCAATCGCCTGGGGTTTAATTTCAACATTTTCAAAGGTTCGCTGCTGAGCTTCAGTGCGGCCATCGGGCTTATACCAATAGCCAAAATCTACCAACTCCCTGCGTTGTTCACCAGCGATACACCAATGTGCAATTTCATGAAACGCGCTAGATACATAATCACTACGAAAGATTAAACGATGGTGTTCACACTGATCATCTGCAGGCAAATAAATAGGTTCATCTCCATTGCCCTCTAGGCGGATGTTATAACGTTCTAAAAAAAGTTGGTTAAACAACGTAACCAGCAAACCGGTATTAACCCCAGACGACATTCACACTCTCCTGAGTCTCGTCCCGGCAAATAGTTTGGTTAATCTTCTGCCAATATTCAGTCGTTAAATACTGCTCCCCTGCCAACAAATGCTCTACATACCAACGCGCAGGCCTGATGCTGTTATCAATCACCGCGGGATTTGCCACATACACCCAAGAGGCAATTTTCTGATTATTGACCTGAACAACAAATTGCTCACGGCTGTACATGAAAGGCGTTCCTTCATGGGGGTCCAGCTTGATAATTTCGGAAGGGGTTTTCAATTGATACAGCACGCCCTCCACCCTCTCATTTGGAGCATAAACAATGTTGGCACAGGCCAAATTAGCATCACGCCGGGAACGCTTATTAAAGCGCAACCCAAAGCCATTCAAAGATGCTGAACAGGCGCTTACCACCTGTAAATGACGTGATTCCATACGTTCAGGGTTCATATTTGAACCATAAGCAAAATAGTGGTTCACAAAAATATACCCTAGGTATTGTGCTTTTTGATAATCAGTAGTACCTTATGTTGTGTAGGTGGTTCTTCTGCTATATCCACCATACAAGATTCTGGCACTCACAGAAACCATGTTTAAGTGCTTTGGTCTAACTCCATTTGAGGAGGCGTATTATGACTACCTCAACAATTAGCCACAATACAGACAACGTGGTTGATCTCTTCACTGGGAAGGATTACTCATCCCCACGTAACCATCGCATTATTCGTCTCGCTCCCGAGTTAGATGGTTTAGAAATGATCTACACCAACGAATCTCACCCCGAAAAGTTATTCAGCATCAAAGTACTTTGTTGGGCACTGAGAGCCGATGGAGAAGTAGTGGGCCTGGTGCCCTGGTTGGACGACATCATGCCATGTACCGAAATACAAGATCCCCTCAATGGTCATTGGGAGGGTTATTATGACCCAGGTATTGATGAGGTCTTTTTCGAGGCCCCTATTCACAAAGTGCTAGAACTGGAAACTGCTGCTGAATACTACGATTTTGAATGCGATACCGAGCGTGATGTGATACAGGAAGTCCCCGATACCATTGGCACCCATGCAGTACTTTCAAGCGATGGCTTTAAAAATATCGTACTGAAAGAAGTAGTGAGCTGGCGATTGCTACACGATGGCATCATAGAAGGCATGCTGATCAACGACGATAAAGTTGAAAACACTCCAGTGTTACCAGGGGACGAATGCCTTTACCCAGCTAAAACAGAAGAAGCATTCAAATATTTTTTCCAGCACCATATTGCCAATAAAATTAAAGCACGAGACCCGGAAGCGCTAGCCGCCATCTCAATGCTGGTTGAGTCCTAATTAGCCATCACTAATTAGGGCATCAATTAACCAACACCATCAAAAAATTTGAGGGTGGCAGGGTTACCTTCCCCCCACAAAAAATGATTTAGTGCCTTATTTTTTACGGCCTGAGTTAATACAACCAAGACAACGAACAAAAGTACTTTTAGCAGGCCCAATAACCAGCTGCTCAGCCGCTTCATCTGCATTACCACCGGCCCAAGAAAAGGGCAACGTCACCAAATATATTATGGTTCCAGCAGCAGTAAGCACAAGCAGAGCAGGGCGAGCCACGATAGCATCTCCCACCATGGCACCTGCACTAGGTGATTCATCAATACTTGCAGCAAAACTAACCGATGGAGCCAGTAACAATACAGCCATCAGTGTAGCCAGTGTTGTACGAGAAATTCGTTCAAAAATATGTTTCATAACCGCTACCCCTTCTCTTGTCAGTGTATCTAGCCTTTCAATATACCTAATATTTTGATCTACCTAGGGAATATAGTAGACAAAAGGGGGGCGTGGCAATTTTGAGGAACGTTTAATGGGAGTAATTTTTAGTTTTGTTGGATAGTTCTCAAATAGAAAATGAGCCATAAAAAGGCCTGAGGTGCTAATGAAAATAACACTCAGTTAGCGCAAATTATTTAATCAAACATATCTTCTTTCGACCAAAACTAGCCAAATCACATTGGCCCACATATACAAAATATTAGTCTAATTCCAACCATCATGGTTAATCAATTAATCGTCGAATATGTCCCGTCACTTCTTCCCTATCGTGATACAACTGACGAAACCTTAGTTCATAACGGATGCCTGCTTCTGAAAGCCGGGAATCAATTTTATCTCGGCAACTCAAAACCTCTTGGTAGCGTTTCTTCATGGGTAATTTCAGATTAAACACTGCCTCACGACACAAGCCTTTTGCCACCCAACGGGCCATTAAGTCAGCAACTCGTGCGGGTTTATCGGCTATATCACTCACCACCCAATAGACTGGCTTTCGGGGTTCGTAAGTAAAGGCATCTCCCTGAATATGATCCACCATGCCGGTGGCCATTAATTCAGGGGCCATGGGGCCATTATCCACGGCATCCACATACATACCTTGCACCACGAGTTGCCAGGTCCATCCGCCGGGAGCTGCGCCTAAATCTACGGCTCTTTTTCCGGCAGGTAGCCTTGTGGCCCATTCATCTTCAGGAATAAAACAGTGCCAGGCTTCTTCTAGTTTAAGTGTTGCTCGGCTAGGTGCCCCCTTGGGTAATTTCAAACGGGGGATACCCATTGCCCAACTACTACTGTTATCTATACGGCTAACGCCTACCCAGGCCTGTGTGCCTGATAAAAACATTAGGTGTAACCGATATTTTCCGGAGTCTTTTAACAGCCCAGAACGCTTTACCGCTTGCCGTAACGGTACAGTGATTTTTCGGCAAAAGGGAGACAGTTCTTTTCCCTCATTGGTATCAGGGTATTCCACACTAAACTCGGCAAACTTACCGGGAGCAACTTCTATTGCCCGTTCAATCAATGGCGTTATTCTGTCTTTTTCGGGCAAGTTATCCATGATGGGGCTGGAAGCAAACCATTGGCGGGAAAAAACAAGTGAAGCGAAGTTCAACTGCTCCATTAATTGCAATGCGCCGTTTTCATCGTGGGTGACAAAGCTAATCCAAGCGCTATTTACAATTGCTTTGGGATAACCAAACACACCTAGTGCAGATGCTACATCGGTAATTTCGGCGGCGGCTTCTTTTTCAAAACCAGGGCGGCAATAAATAATCACATTGTTTAACATGCTAAAGCCTTAGAAAAATCTGCCACCATTGCTGCGACAGATTTTAGATGTTGCACCTGGGTTAAGCCTGAAGCTTTACGGGGTTTTAAGTCGTGTTCACCATCTTCCAGCCAACAAATATCCACAGCCTTGCTAAAGGGAATGCCAGACAGTTCTTCCGGCTTACCAAAAGGATCACGGGTGCCCTGGAATATCTTTGTGGGTGTTTCGATAGTAAGTAGGTGTTCGGTACGCATTTTTTCCGGCTTGCCAGGGGCGTGGAAAGGGTAACCGAAACAGCAAAGCCCTGAGGTACCCAGTTCATCCGCCACCATGCTGGCCATACGCCCACCCATAGATTTACCACCAATTAGCAACGGCTGAGAGAAGTCTGTACGGCCAGAAACATCTTGATAAACAGTACGCAAGCAATCGAGCAATATTGGTTGACGATCGGGCGGCCGTTTCTTTCCTGTTTCTCTGCGTTGTTGCATATAGGGAAATTCAAAGCGCACCACAGCCACACCGACAGCATTTAATTCTGCGGTTAGTGTCTGCATATAGTCGCTATCCATGAGGGCACCAGCCCCGTGGGCAAAGATTAATGTGCCACAGGACGTTTCCCCAGCAGCTGGCTGATCAATTAAATAGTTCATTGTTGGTTTTCTTGTTGCTGGGCTTCTTCTTTCTGGTTAGCCGATTGATGGCTCTGAAAATCAGCTCGGGTAAGCAGGTTACAGCTTTCAGTTTCTTGATCAAATGTGATTACCACATCGCCACGTTCAATTTGTTTTTTTACTTGCTGAGTTTTGTTTTCTAGAGCTACTTCATTCACGCCGTAATCTGTGCCTTCCCGCTGAATAAATTCTTCGATAATACCGGCGAGCAACTCAGGAGAGAGGCGGTCTTGTGGGATTTCAATCATGGCACATTCACTGTTTATTCTGATTTTCTAAACTATTCTGACTTCCGAAACTTAAGCGTCATCCGATCACTCTCACCAATGGCCAGGTATTTCTCTCGACCCTGCTCCTTCAGTCGTAATGAAGGCGGTAGTGTCCACACTCCTTTGGGATAGTTTTTGGTGTCTTTGCCATTGCTATTAATTTCAGATTTTGCTTCGAGAACAAACCCTGCTTGCTGAGCTAAATCGATGACATATTGTTCGGTCATATAGCCACTAATTTTCATTGTTTCCCAGTTTGTTTTTTCTGGGGCTCGGTGTTCAACCACACCCAGTATGCCTCCCGGTTTTAAAGCTTTATAGAACAACTCAAAAGCTTTGGCCTCACTCTCAGACCTCAGCCAGTTATGGACATTACGAAATGTTAATACGTAGTCAGCACTACTATCAGGAATGGTCAATTGATTGCGTTTAGGATCAAAGGCAGCCATTTTTACCTGGCCATAAACATCGGGGTGAGCTGCGAGCTTTTCTACAAATAGCGCATGATTGGTGTCGTAATAGTCCACACCAACATCGGTTGGAAAATGTGCCGCATAAAGCACACCTTTTTCTGATGACCCGGTAGCAAGATAGGGAACCAACACTTCGGTATACCAGCCTTTACCGGGCCAGATTTCCACCACAGTAGCTCCAGGCTTTACATCAAAAAACTTTAAGGTTTCAAATGGATGACGATATTGATCCCGAAGAACAAATACTGGCGTTCGGTGAGCAGCTTTTAGCATGTCTGTTTTTAATGCTCTATCACAAGCACCCACAGAGGCAGACAGACCTAAACCAGTGATGAGTAAAACAACAATAGTGCTCAACTTCATGTTCACAACTAGACTCATTAGCTACTCCCTCCCTTAGCCTATTGGTCAAAACCAAATTGGCCTATGTTTTAGATATAAGCTTCTAGAGCAATAACCCTGAAGCTACAAGCCTAGAACATAGCCCATCGTCAATGGATACGTCATAATACTCCCATACCCTGTTCTTCATAAGGCCATGCTATGAATCATTATCTCGCGCTCACTATTATTGCAGATGACCGCCCAGGTATTATTGAAAAAGTGGCTGATGTGGTCACCGATAATGGCGGCAACTGGCTGGAAAGTAATATGTCCCGGTTAGCCGGAAAATTTGCCGGTATTCTACTGGTGGATATTGCCGAAGAAAAGCAAACGGCTCTTTTGGTCGCACTGGACACTTTAAATGACCAGGGTATACGCATTAGCGGTGAAGCCAGCACTGCCAAAGCACCAGCCGTAGGGGAACATTTGGGATTAATTGTGGTGGGCAATGATAGGCCCGGAATTGTGGGAGAATTGTCATCTCTATTAGCTCGACTTCATGTAAATGTGGAAGAACTCTGCACTAACTGTGAAGACGCCCCCATGAGTTCAGAAATATTATTTCGTGCCACGGCAAAAGTTAGCCTGCCAATATCTGGTCTTAACAAAGAACAGCTACAGGACGAGCTTGAGTCATTATCTGATGATTTAATGGTGGAGTTAGAGGATATTTAAAAGTACTTTAAGAGTTCTATTTTTTAACCAACTAGCCCTCTTAACAGCATTCCCACCCCATAGGCCATACCAGCAGCAATACCGCCTACTCCCACAGTTTCTAAACCGGACAGCAGCCAGTGCTGGGCCACAAACTTCCCTTTAACCGCACCTACCCAGAAAAACGCCACTGCTGTCAACACAGCCGACACAGCAAAAGGGTTATCGATAGTACCCGGGAAAATCCAATTCACTACATAGGTAATCAGGGGTACAAAGCCAACCAAACAAAAAGCTACAAATGTTGCCACACCGGCCTTGAACGCATTATGGTCTTGCAAAGACAAACCATGTTCTTCTTGAACCATAGTATCGATCCATTTTTCACGGTCTGAGGTAATAACCTCAACGGCATCTTCAAGTAATTGCCCTTCAAAACCTTTACGAGCAAAAATCTGTCGAACTTCTTCCTCTTCGCCCTCCGGAAACCGCTCTATTTCATCCAATTCCATTTGACGGACTTTAATACGGTGCTGATTTTCTGCCCGGGTACCTAGGTAATTACTTACCGCCATACTAAAACCATCGGCCAGTAAGTTGGCAAAACCCAAAATAATAATGATACCTGCGGACAAACCCGCCCCCGCAACACCGGCAACAATGGCGAAGGTTGTTATAGCTCCGTCTACTGCACCGTACACAAAGTCTTTAATAAAAACGGACTCTGGCCCATCGGCCAGACGCTTGGCAATTAGATGGGGGTCATGGTGAGCTTTAAAATGCTTAAGGCTCTCTTCCCGTTCAAGACTGCCTTCAGGCTCAAGGCTGTTCTTTTGCTCAAGGCTGTCTTGCTCCGAACTAGCCATTAGTATTTCCTAATAAAGAATTTAGCACTACCGCTTGAGACTGCCATTAAATATGGCAACACCCTGCGTAACGCTGGTCATTTTGTGATTCAGGCTGCATCATACCGTAGAGACAATTATATGTACTGATAACACCCCAAAATCCATATAACGCTTAAGACAATCCTAATAATATAATTTTAAAGCCTGCATCCATGCTAAATATTGTTCTGTTCGAACCTGAGATTCCACCCAATACTGGTAATATTATACGTCTATGTGCCAATACTGGATTTGCACTCCATCTAATTGAGCCCCTTGGTTTTGAGCTGGATGACAAACGACTACGTCGAGCAGGGCTAGATTACAGGGAATGGCAGGATGCAAAGGTACATAGCGATTGGGAAAGCTTTGTGACAGATGAGCAACCAGATCGTATTTTTGCCATCAGTACCAAGGGCCAAACCCGTTATACCGATGTTAAGTATCAACCTGGCGACACCTTGGTCTTTGGACCTGAAACCCGCGGGCTTTCAACTGAATTTCGCAACGCCCTACCCCCAGAACATACCCTAAGAATTCCCATGCAGGCAGAAAGCCGTAGCCTGAATTTATCTAATGCAGCAGCATTGATTGTCTATGAAGCCTGGCGGCAGCTTGACTTTGAAGGGTCGGTATAGCAAATGTCCGCTAGCACTGCACTCATCGGCTTATTTTATGGCTCATCCACTTGCTATACCGAAATGGTGGCGGAAAAGATTGTGGACAAACTGAGGGGGGAGTTGGGTGAGGCTCTCGTGGACATTCACAATGTGGCGGATGAGCCCATTGCAACTATGCAAAAGTACGACTACCTGATACTGGGTATACCTACCTGGGATTATGGTGAACTTCAGGAAGACTGGGAAAACATCTGGGATGATATCGACAGCTTAGATTTTACCGGCAAAACCGTTGCACTATTTGGGTTGGGTGACCAGGTAGGTTATCCCGAATGGTTTCTAGATGCTATGGGCTACCTGTGGGGTAAAGTCTGTAACCTAGGCGCAAAAACTGTGGGCTATTGGCCCATTGAAGGCTTTGAATTTGGGCAATCCAAAGCATTAACGGCCGATCAACAATTTTTTGTAGGTTTAGCCATTGATGACGAAAACCAATTCGAACTCACCGATGACAGAATCAATGCCTGGAGCAAACAAATTCTTCATGAATTTGAGCTAAAAAATCCAAAGGAAAATATTAGCTCTTAAGACTAAAAACTATTCACTAGTACCAATATCGCCGAAACCGAAACCATAGTGATGGTACCTACTGTACCTAGTGTACGTGGCAGTGACTCACCGGCCATGCCACGTAACCCAGCAGCATGTATCAACCTGCTCGCCAGCAGTAAAATACCCAGTGCATGTACCACCCAATCGATTGCAACAATATTCTCAACCGCTACCAACAGTAACAGTGCCACAGAAAAGTATTCAGCGGCATTGGCGTGTACCCTGATACGCCGAGACAGAGGGTCGCCGGTACTCTCTATACCTCTCTCTCTGCCCCCTTCTCTGCTAATCTCACTGGAACCAGCACCGAAACCCTCTTGATATTTCCAACGAGCCCGAACGACATCCAAAGCCAGAAATACTAAAAAAAGCCCTGCGGCTGCAATGTAAATGGCAGAAATGTCGATACTGAATTCAACATGATATGGCATTGCTCTCTTACCTCAGTTATGTGCCCCAGCTTTTAACCCATCGACTAAAACGCAACAAATTAAAACACATCTTTGGTCTACTGTTAAAATGCCCATTAAATTATAGTCAGACTACCTGCCCAACAATCACAACTATATATGCAAAAATCGCCACCACAAGCCATCTCAGAAGCAAAAATACATTGGGATGAAAACAATCAACCTGTTTCTTCCAACTATGATGAAGTGTATTTCTACCGTAATAGTAGCATTGATGAAACCCACCATGTGTTTATGAAACAGAATGAACTCCCCCATCGGTGGAAAGGTCTTTCTAGCAACAGTTTCACCATTGGAGAAACTGGTTTTGGAACAGGGCTGAATTTTCTTGTAGCCGCCAAAGCTTGGTTGGAGCAAACTTCGAAGGGCACTCTTCACTTCGTTTCTGCTGAAAAATTTCCACTGAGCAGGTCAGACTTACAACAAGCACTGGCTTTGTGGACTAAATCCTCCGGTGACACATTTGGTCTTACCGAAGACCTACTACTACAATACCCACCAGCAGTTTCGGGTATTCACCGCATTAAATTTGCCAACAATCGTATTGTTCTAACGTTAATGTATGGCGATGCTGCAAACATGTTTGCCTCACTTCAAGGTAGTGATCACCCTCTTTTTAAGCGTATAGGAAACCCAATTTTTGATGCTTGGTTTTTAGATGGTTTTGCTCCGGCAAAAAATCCAGAGATGTGGACTAACGAACTGTTTCAAGCCATCGCCAACCTTAGCCAGCCCGGCACTACTTTCAGTACATTTACCTCTGTTGGAGTCGTTAAGAGAGGGCTAACTAACGTGGGTTTTGAGGTGAAAAAAACACCCGGGTTTGGCGACAAATGGGATATGCTCAGAGGAAAAATTAGCAGTATTAGCAAGCCAATGACTACCGACACATCAGCACAAAATTGGCAGCCAGCCTCATTTAATTCACCCCACCAACCACCCTGGTATCTTTCACCCAACGATAAAAATACGCCTGAAACAGCCATTGTTATAGGAGGCGGCATTGCTGGATGCTCAACCGCACGTGCGCTGGCTGAACACGGCATTTCTGTTACCTTAATAGAGCGCCACAAAAAAATGGGGCAGGAAGGGTCAGGCAACCCCCAGGGAATTCTCTACCCCAAGCTGTCTACCGGCAATTCACCACTTGCACGTTTTGGCCTGATGGCACTGTTAAATGCCAGTCGCTATTACCAAGACTTTTTAAATCATCATCCAAATCTAGATAATGAAAAAGATATCCCAGAAATAGAAACGGTAATGGGGCAACGCTGCGGTGTATTAGTACTGCCTGAATCAAAGATAGGCAAACAACAATTCGAGAAAATCGTTCAACTGTTTCCTCAGGAATTAGTACAGCTTCTCGAGGGCGAGCAGCTTCATCAAACTGCAGGATTGCCGCTAGAAAGCAGCTTTGGTCTGTTCTTCCCCCAGCTTGGCTGGATAAAACCACCCGCTGCCTGCCAATTACTTACAGAGCATCCACTCATTAATGTTCAAACAGCCGAAGTGGAAGAGATTATTCATACAAATAGCCATTGGCAAGCACTGGATAAAAATGGAGCCTCTCTCAGTACAGCTCAAACCATGGTCATAGCCTGTGGCTTTGACAGCAGCAGGTTTAGTCAAACCAATCATCTACCCTTAAAGAAAATTCGTGGCCAGATAACCAATCTTCTCGCGACAGCTCAAAGTGAAAAATTACAAACCGTACTCTGTGGTGAGGGCTATATTGCTCCAGCGGTTGGCGGCACTCATACCCTTGGCGCCACCTATAACTTTAATGAAGTCAGCACTGAAGTGAATCCAAAAGATCATCAAGCTAATTTGGAACAATTGGAAAAGACTGATCAAGGCATGGCCAATACTTTTAACCCAACAACTACCAACCAATCATCTGAAGCTCTTTCTGGACGTGTCGCCTTTCGCTGCACCACACCTGATTACCTACCCATAGCAGGGCCAGCACCCAAGCTGAATTCTTATATCGAGAACTTTAAGCTACTAAGAAAAAATGCCCGATCTCATATACCCATCGCTGGCGACAACTGGCCAGGGTTATATCTCAACATTGGTCATGGTTCGCGGGGGCTGAGCTACGCACCTATGTGCGCTGAACTGCTAGCCAACCAAATCTGTGGTGAAGTACCCCCACTGGAACTCGATTTACGTCAAGCCATACACCCAGGGCGATTTATTATTCGGAATTTAAAGCGGAATAAATGTTAGAGGCTGGGTAAAAAATCTTGATTACAGGAATAAGAAAATTTGATCCCAATGTTGGGGTGCCATAGCCCCCAAGCCCCCCAAAAACAGTAGGCCCAGAAAAAATGAGCTGAGATGCATCAACCTTAGTTTCACCATCAGCATAGAAAGCACTAATGTTTGACGTACGGTTCAAGAATGCCACCACGCTTAATGGGCCTTTATTTGTTTCTACATCACTAAAATAATAGGTGCCACCTACATCAACACTATCTGAATCTTCATCAGGCCAAAAGTTACTGTCGTAATCAGTTTCTGAGTCGGTATAACCAACTTCAACTTCAAATTGATAGGCATATATGGGAAGGGTAATAGAGAGGGAAAACAAGGCAACAACAAGTGGTATTCTTTTCATTTTTTGACTCCATGTCGTTATTCAACAACTATCCGATCTAAAGGGTATTTCAAGATGAGTTCTTGTATGAGTATCCAAAAACTAAATAAACTAATACATTGAATTCATAGTAAATCCAATTATTTCTTTACTAGGATTTTGTTGAGGCTTATAAAAATTGATGGAATTTCGACTCAACACATCTCTTGCGCTATCTTCACCTAAAGCATCGATAACCAATAGAAAACCCCTATCACTGTACAGAATAGGTGCTCTCCTTGAGGGTAAGTCTGTACCAAATAACAATGATACGGGATTGGCTGAGTATAAGTCCTGCAATGCACTTTTAACATCAAAATCAACTCGACCAAAACCTGTCGCTTTAACCCTAACCCCTTTTTCCGCCAGCTTCGTCAACAAACCTAACCCTGTCTGACTTAGCCCTAAATGATCAATACTGACTGAAGGCAACGCGATCAAAGTATCGTACAAATCTGGCAAATCTTTTGAATCGACAT
>Ga0209345_10003856_pt1 | contig 15018 bp, 18 predicted proteins | sample Cruoilmetagenom7_FD_187294 | JGI IMG/M metagenome (GOLD analysis project Ga0209345, IMG submission 187294) | Oil polluted marine microbial communities from Coal Oil Point, Santa Barbara, California, USA - Sample 7 (SPAdes) (version 2) | ecosystem: Environmental > Aquatic > Marine > Oil seeps ... | reverse complement strand
AATTCATAAAAAATGTACGTAGTCTAATTCTTACTATTTCAACATTGTCTTTTTCTATACTTGCCTTTGCTAAACCTCTTATTTGTGCATAATATTGATTTGTAGTTGTATTTATATATAAATCTATTGGTACAAGTAACACATAACCTATTAACAAAAGAAGCAGTATAAAAGAACTTGTTAAAACCATCGTATAAATTTTGATTAAAATTATTCTGTATATTTCTATTTTGCAATGATGTTAGACAATTTTATGCCTGATATTTATCAATTCTTAAATTAGTTATTTAGAAATTTGCGAGGTAAAATAGTTAATATAAAAATTACAAAAAGGGAATATTAAAATGATTCTAAATACAATTTTTGGTTTGTTTTATTGCTTAAAAAATATTAGAATATATATTTAAAAACAATGACAATGAGTTAGTAGAATCTTAATTTTATTAGTTTAGAGATTTTTTACTAAATCCAAGTTAAATTTACTTTAACAATAATTATTTTATTTAAAATTATATAGTATGAAGTATTTTTATTCTAAGTTATTTTTTTTTGTGTTGTTTTCTTTATCACTTTTTCTATAATTTCAAAAATTTGTTTTTTAGACCTTTTATATTTTTTCACATAAGTATCCATTTTAAGTTCTAATTTTTTATGTGTTTCTAAAAAGTTTGTATTACTGCTTACACTATTGGTATTAATTAGGTCAGACAATACACTTTCTTGATTTAGAATATGTTCTAAAAGTAGTTGTCCATTTCTTTTCTCTTCAGAAATTTTTTTAATTGAGATTTGAGTTTTTTGGGATAGACCTGAAGATAGGCAATCTATATATTTTGAACTAAGTAAATGCTCTAAAAAGCGGATTTCATCATTTATAAAATTAATTTCTGAGATCCATTTTTTTGCATCTTGGTGTAATTCCTCAGTACTTTTTTCTCTGCCATACCAATCTTTTTTCATTTTAGTTTTCATTCTTAGTAATTTTAAGTTATTTGTTAAATGTAAATACTACATAAATCGAATAAAATAACAAGAATCATTTTACTAATTTCAATTTAATTCATAGATTATTTTATAAGTCCATTTATATATTGATAAATTCTAGTTTTTAGTTTTTTATAATCTTCCAAATAATTAAACACTTCTTCTTCTAAATTTTCATAATTTAAATCGTAAGATTTTAGTCTATTACTTAATTGTTTTTTTTGATGGTGAATCTTTTTAAGAATTAAATTCCTGTCTTCTTCTAAACTCTCAAGTTCTAAAATAAATAATTGTAAATGTTCAAATAAATTCGGAATTTTAGATTTGAACGGATATGTTTTAATAAGGTATTTTAAAAAAGATAACTCTATTTTAATAAACTCAAATTCTGTTATCCATAATGAAATATAATAAAGAAGTTCATTAATACTTTTGTTATTACTAAAAGCTACATACTTTAATTCTGACTTCATAATTTATAAATTTTAGCACTACATCTAAATAAGATATTAATAAGTTTAAAAAAAATGATAGACATCAAATAGTTAAATTTTTTAAAAATGCCTTTTTAATGTTTTATTGATGTTTTTTGCTTTGTTATAGTCATTTTTAGTTAAAAAATAGTGATTATTACACGCTTTTGAATAAATTTTCTTCTTTAGATATTGAGCAATATCATTTTTATAACCTAAAAGAAGTAATAGATTTATGTAATTATAAAATTAATTATGTCATGAAAAATCTACTAATTTTAATTATTTGTTTGAGTGTGCAGCCATTTGGATTTGCACAAATATTATCTGATATAGACGAGGTTTCTATGTTAAATGATAATCTATTAGCCATAAGAAATGGTAATCAATGGGGTTTTATAAATGCAGAAGGTTCTATAGTTATTGATTTTAGAGATGATTTTGTTTTAGATATAGATGAATCAAAACCATATCCAATTTTTAAGGATGGAAGGTGTTTAATTAAAAAAAGTAATGGTAATCAATATTTATATGGCTATATAGATATGAATGGAAATGAAATTATAGAACCTCAATATTTAAATGCATCAAGTTTTCAAGACGGATATGCTATTGTTATTACACTTTTAAAAGATACTGTTGGTTACAATGAGGTTTTAAAAAAGTGTATTACAAGGTCTAAACTAGAAGAATATGTTATTGATACAGATGGGAATACAATTAAATATTTAGAAAACCCTAGAAATTGTATTCCTTCAGAAGTAACACTTAATAAACCTCCTAATTTTCATTCTAAATTTATTGGACCACGTTTAATAGCGGTTTTGAAAAAAGATAATAAGTGGGACATCTACAAATTTTAATCTTAAAATACGGTTATGGGACTAAATTTTAATCAATTTGCAAAAGAAGCTAATACGTTTTTAAAAGAGTATGCAGCAGAATTAAATCTTGCTAAAGATACAGACAAAGCTGGCCGTATTTTATCTTCAATATTACACGGCTTACGTGAAGTAATATCAACAGAAGAATCTTTACAATTAATAGCTCAATTTCCTATGTTTTTAAAAGCAATATATGTAAATGGTTGGTCAGGTAAAGCTAAAATTAAAGTTAAAACCATGGTAGAATTTATTGACGTAATTAGAGACTTTAACGGCGTTACTTCAATATATGATTTTGAATCTGATGAAATTGCTGAAAATTATATAAAATCAACATTCATAATCTTACGAAAGTATATTTCTTTAGGGGAATTAGAAGATATTAGAACGGTTCTTCCTAAAGATTTAAAGCCTTTGATATATCAAAATATAATGTTTTAAAACTTTAAATATACTATTATGAGAATTATTGAAACATACGGAGAAATAGAAATTCCTATTGGGTTGATTAATTTAAGAGGAAGTTTAAGGTTGGCGAAAAACAGTAAAGGAATTATATTATTTTCACATGGAAGTGGAAGTAGTAGATTAAGTATTCGAAATAATTATGTAGCTAATTTATTGCTTGAAGATGGGTACTCCAGTTTACTTTTCGATTTATTAACAGTTAAAGAAGATACAATTTATGAAAACCGATTTAACATTGATTTGTTAACAGACCGTCTTTTAAAAGTTACAGAATGGATACGTAAAAATAAGGATACAAAGCATTTGCCAATTGGTTATTTTGGTGCAAGTACTGGTGCAGCTTCTGCTTTAAGTGCAGCGGCTAAATTAGGTACAACTATAAAAGCAATAGTTTCTAGAGGAGGAAGACCAGATCTTGCAATGGAAGTTTTAAAAGATATAAAAGCACCTACACTTTTATTAGTTGGTGGTAATGATACTACAGTTATTGAATTAAATAAAAAAGCGAAGTCAAAAATAAAATGTATTTGTGAACTAAAAATTATTGAAGGAGCAACACATTTATTCCCAGAACATGGTAAATTAGAGTTGGTAGCTGAACATACAAGTAATTGGTTTGATACATATTTATAAACTTTAAACATATAAAAAATGTTTACGAATAGGGAAGAAGCAGGTAATTTACTTGCTGAAAAATTAATTAATTATTGTAACAACAAGGAAGCTGTGATTGTTACAATTCCAAGAGGAGGTGTTCCTGTAGGGAGTATTATGTCTAAAAAATTAAACCTTCCTTTAGAAATAGTGCTGTCCAAAAAAATAGGACATCCTTTTAATAAAGAATATGCTATTGGTGCTGTTACATTAAAAAATAGAATTTTAAGTTACCCTATTCTTGGTGTTTCAAAATTATATATTGAAGAAGAAACAGAACGGGTTAGAGCAATTTTAAAACAGCGATATGATTTGTATTATAAAACTAAAAACCCATTAGAATTAAAAGGTAAAATTGTTATTTTAGTAGATGATGGTGTAGCCACAGGAAATACACTCATATCAAGTATTAAATTAATTCAATTACAAAAACCATCATCAATTATTATTGCGTTACCTGTTGCTTCCCTTTCAGCTTTAAAAAATATTAAAAAGAACTCAAATGTAACCAATGTTATTTGTTTGTTGGCGCCAAGAGATTTTAGAGCTGTAGGTCAGTTTTATAAAGAATTTAATCAAGTAAGTGATGCTGAAGTGGTTAAATTATTAAAAGAAGCCAATGATAATTTTCAATTAAATTATTCAAATTTATAACCTTTTATTTTAGATGTGAGGTTTCATGTCTCCTTTACGTTTTTTAAGGAGTATTTTTAAATCTCTTATAGTTTCATCAGTAGCTTCTTCAAAGCTTTCTTCGTTAGAGGAAGCAACTATTATTGGACCTGGTAAACTTAATTGGATATCGCAAATTTTACCTTTCCCTTTTGGATCTTTCTCTTGTTTATAAAAAACGCTTGCCTTAATTATCCACTCGTATTTTTTAGCTAATTTATTTAACTCTTTTATTACAAAAGCCTCCATAAATTCACTAGTGGGCATTTTTACAAATTGAATATTAATTTCCATTTTTTAAGTTTTAAAATTTATAACCTATTAAAGTAGTATTTTACATAAATAGAAACAGGGAAACTCACGTTTCCCTGTTTCCTGAAGTGATTTTTGTAACTCTGAGATATTGAAATAATTTTTCTAAAATTTTTATAACTAAAAATTAGTATAAAACTAAACCATCAAAAAGTATCTAAACCACTCCAATATAACCTATAATGTTCCTAAACAAAATAGATTACTAATATGTAATCCCAAAGAATCTTTTTATTTATGTAATAAAATTAAGTGCTAACCATTAATTTTAAAATGACAATTATCAATACTTTGAATGATTGTTGTCATCTTTATTTATTATAAAAAAGGCACAATTCCATAACCAATATTTAACAAGTAAATTCCAATCAAAAAAAGTAACATATATATTAGTTGAACAAATTTTATATTTATAAAGTCAAACCATTTAATGGTTCTTTTGGGAAAAATAAATAAGACTAAACCTTCAAATAAAGCTATCCACCCAATAAGAGTTATTATTAATCTCCAATCTCCTTCCCAAATATTATGAAATGAGATATTAAGCATCCCAATTATAATAGCTAAAAATGAGACAAGAATTACAAATTTTTCATCTTTTAAATTTTTAATAATCTGAAGTATTCTTTTTGGATTTAAACTAAGAATTAGAAAAAAAATTATTAGATACCAACCCCAAAATTTTGCTAAAAAAATAGATATATTTTCCATAATTATGTTGTTTAAAGGTTATTCATGCAATACTAAAAATGGAATTTCTGTGTGGTAGCTAATTTCTTCAACAGTTGGTTTAAATAAAATACGTTGAAAAAGATTTAAGTTTTTAGCCACCATTATAATCATATCAATATCCCTACTTTCAACAAAACACTGTACTCCGTTTTCTACTTTTTTGTTTGTAATTCTATGAAAGCTATGTTTTTCATCTATAAAAAAGTTGTTTAAAAACTCTTTATTTTCAAGTTGATCCTCTGTAAGCTTTTCATTTTTATTTACAACATGTAAAATTCTTATTATAGCGTCGTGCATTTTAGCTATTTCGTTAATGCTATCTAAAATTTTCGGCAAATAAAAAATATTATAATCTGTAGGAAAAGCTATTTCTTTAGGGGTTTTATATGTAGCTTTTTCAGGAATTATTAGTACTGGGTGTTTTACTTTAAGAATTAAGTCGGCAGTATTACTACCTATAATTACTTCTTTTAAGCCTGAAGCACCTTTGGTACCCATAATAATAAGATCTATATTTTTTTCTTCAATATGGGTTTTTACAGCATCAATAAAACTATTGTAACTTGAAAGTGTGTAGAAGTGATGTTTGGAGTTTTTTGGTAGTTTGTTTATTTTTTGCAATAATTTTTTTAAACCTTTTTTAGCTTGTTGTAAAATTGTTTTATCAACAATGTCTGCTGAAGGCATTATTGGGTAATCTCCAGTTGTAGGATATGGAATTAATGTTACGTGTAATAAATAAAAATTACAAGGTGTTTCGTTATATAACTCTAAAGCGTATTTAATAGCATTCCATGAATTTTCTGAAAAGTCTGTAGGAAGTAATATATTTTTCATTTTATAAGTTAAATTACAGTTATACTCAAAATTAGAAAGTATAGCTTATGTGTAAAATGATATATATCAATTGGTTATTTTTTGTTGAAATTATTTTAATTTATTTTTTTTAATTTATCAATGTTTAAAATTTTAATATTTCTACCTTCTAAATCTATAATGCCTTCTTTTTTAAAGTCATAAATTGTTCTTATAAAAGTTTCAGTTGCTATACCAGCAATGCTAGCAAGATCGCTTCTTGAAATATGAATATTTTCATTTGGATTGTAATTAATCTTTTCTGTAAATTGTAAAATTGTATTGGCAGTTTTTTTTCTTACTGAGCTGTAAGCCATTTCAAGTAAATTTTCTTTTATTTCAGAAACATTATCTGAAAGATGATCTATTAATTGAAGCGTTACTTCATGGTTATTTTGTAAAATAGTTTTTAATTCACTTTTTGTAAGTTTTAAAATTTTTGTGCTTTCAATTGCAGTCGCTGTTTCTTGATAAGGAATGTTATGTGTAAATGATGTAATCCCAAAAAAATCATTTTCCTTATATAATGCAGTTATTAATTCTTTTCCTTGTTTGTCACTTTTATAAGTTTTTACAACACCTGTATGTATTAAAAAAACAAAATTTGAGTTTGAGCCTTCATGATAAATAATTTCACCTGGATTGAATGTGTGTTTTTCAAGTGAATTAGTAAAATAGTTTTTAAGATGGTCTAATGTTTTTAGTTGTTCTTCAGGTTCTTTTAAAGTATTACCATCTTCTCCTTCTTCTCTAATTTCTTCAAGAATAGCAACTTTAGCCAATCTACTTTCTATAGCGCTAAATAATTCAGATTCGTCAAAAGGTTTTGTAATATAATCATCAGCGCCTAAATTCATTCCCTTTCTAATATCATGGCGTTCAGTTTTTGCAGATAAAAAAATAAAAGGAATATGTTTTGTTGCTTCTTCTTTGGCTAAAATTTGAAGTACAGCATACCCATTTAATTCAGGCATCATAATATCACAAATAATAACATCTGGTATATGTTTTTTAGCCTTAGAAATCCCTATTTTACCATTTGGAGCTGTAATTACGCTGTAATTTGCTAACTCTAAAAGCTCGGCTGTATTTTCTCTAACAACAGTATCGTCTTCAATAAATAATATTTTTTTCATGGCACAGTAATTTTGGGCAATTTCACAATAAAAGTAGACCCTTTATTTTCTTCGCTTTCAAAAACAATGGAGCCGCCTAAATTTTTTAAATGGGATTTCACAATATTTAATCCAATACCAGTACCTTGGGTATTTAAAACATTTTCAGCTCTAAAGTAACGGTTAAATATAAATTTTTGGTCTTTTATAGGTATTCCTATACCTTCATCAATAAATTTAAAAATTGTACTTTCTGAATCTTCATAGATTTCTAAATCTATCGTAGTATTTTCTAATGAATATTTTATAGCATTATATAATAAATTGGAAAGTATAATTTCTAAAATTTTTTCATCTTGATATAATACATACTCGTCAGTATTTGATGAAATGTTAATTTTTTGTCCACTTTTTAAAAGCATGTTAGCATTGTAAACAACCTCATTCACAATTTTACTTAAATTAAAGGTTGTAAATTTGTAATTAACATTACTTGACTCTATGCGCTCAATGGATAAAAAATCATTTAAAATATTATTTAAATAGTGTACTTTTTTAGTGATGGTTTCTATGTGTTTATCCCTTTTATCTTGCTGTTCACTTGAATGATACTTTTTTAGTAACATTGAAGAAGTTAAAATACCACTTAAAGGTGTTTTAAATTCATGTGAAACCATTGACAAAAACTTTGTTTTTAACTCATTAAGTTCTTGCTCTTTTAGTAAGGCGTTTTTAATTTTAGTTTCTCCTTCAATTCTTTTCTTTATTTCTTTTTTTAAATTAAAATTTACATTTCTTAATTGTTTAATGGTATTTTTTAACTCGGCTGTTTTTTCTTTTATTATTTTTTCTAATTTATTATTAAGATTTTCAATTTTTTTAGTGATCTCTTTACGGTTAGTAATATCAATAATTAAAGCTATAACATATATTTTATTATCAACATTAAAAGGATTTAAGCCAATTTCAACAGGGAATTCTTTGGCGTTTTTTGTAATTCCAAATAAGTTAAGATTATGATTTATTTTTCTAAGAGATTTATTTTTTAAAAAATTTTGAAAATGAGTTTTGTGGTTAAATTTGTATTTTGTTGGAATTAAAATGTTTAAATGTTGGTTAATTAATTCTCCTTTTTTATAACCAAACATTTGTTCTGAAGCTATATTTGCAGCAACTATATTCTGGTTTTCATTTGCAATAATTATGCCTTCAGGAATAGCCTCAAATAGTATATTAAAAATATTTTGATTGCTTAAAAACATAAAATTCCATTTTTGATTTAGAAAAATATAGAACTCACTTAAAGGTAGGGAAAAACTGATAAATAAGAGTTAAAAAAATGATAATTAGATAGTATAAATTGATATTTATCATTTCAATAGTTGATTATGATAAGTAATTTTATATGAATTAAATTGATAATAACTTATTATGATATAGAATATTAGAGATGTTAACATTTAAAAATTTTAATATTGCTGATTGGTTTTCATTTTATAGAATTGCAGCTTCTCCATTTTTATTAATTTTAATATGGTTAGGTGAACGAGAGGTTTTTACTTGGTTTTTATTGTTTAGTTATTGTACAGATATGATTGATGGATTTTTAGCAAGATCTTTAAAAATTACGAGTGCTAGAGGTTCTCAATTAGATTCTTTTGGAGATCAAATCACTTTTATAATTGGGTTAATTGGATTATTGGCTTTTGAATATGATTTTATGAAAGAGAACTATCTTTTAATATTAATTGCTTTTATTCCTTATGGTATTCAAATGCTTCTTGCATTTAAAAAGTATGGAAAAGCAACTTCTTTTCATACGTATTTAGCTAAATTATCAGCAATTACGCAAGGTGTATTTTTACTTTGGTTATTATTTTTTAATCCAATTTACTGGTTGTTTTACGCAATGATTGTGTTGGGTTTATTAGAGACAATAGAAGAGATTACACTTATTTTTATGTATGATAAATGGGTTGCAGATGTAAAAGGCATTTATTGGGCACTTAGAGATAAACGTAGACTTGTAATTAAAAAATAATATATCTATGCTATGCGACCTTTTTCATTTTTTAAAATTATCCTTTTATGTTTGGCAATATTAGTTGTAGATATTTTTACTTTCTATTGGTTATTGTCTATCACTCAGCTAATTACTTTATCATTTATAAGAAATAGTATTTATATTGCTTTCTGGGTTTTTACTATTGGACTTATTACAGCTATTATATTATTAAAGAGTAGGTTAAGTGTAATGAATACCTATCAAAAACAATGGCTCATATCTTCTTTTTATGGGCTTTCAGTTTCTTCTTTTGTACCAAAATTAATTTTTGTGATAGTTATTTCAGTATTATATTATGCCAATTATGTATTTTCCGAGCAGGAATCATTAATTATAATTCCCATTATTGGCTTGTTCTCTGGTTTTCTTCCGTTTTTTGTAATTGTATATGGTATTTTTAGAACATTATATCGTTTTAAAATACATAAAGTTAAAATTAAATTTGAAGAGTTGCCTAAAAACTTTGAAGGACTTCGAATTGTACATATATCAGATCTTCATTTAGGTAGTTTTAATTTTCGCTATCATATTTTAGATAGAGCAGTACGATTAATTAATCATTTAGAGGCTGATTTTATATTTTTTACTGGAGATTTAGTAAATAATCATGCTTGGGAATTAAAGGGTTGGCAGCGAGTCTTAAATAAATTAGAGGCTAAAAGGGGAAAGTATGCAGTTCTAGGAAATCATGATTATGGTGATTATAGTCAATGGAAATCTTTAAAAGCAAAGCAATCTAATTTTGGACTTATTAAATATTTTTTTAAAAGAATTAATTTTAAATTGTTGCTGAATGAAGCCGATGTTGTTGAAATTAATGGAGAGAATATTGCTATTTTAGGAGTTGAAAATTGGGGAAACCCTCCATTTAAACAATATGGTGATTTGAAAAAATCATTGAAGAATGTAGCAGATATTCCTTTTAAAATATTGTTATCTCATGACCCATCTCATTGGAATGAGGAAGTTGTTGAAAGAACAACTATTGCATTAACTCTTTCAGGTCATACCCATGGTATGCAAGCCGGTATTAAATTTAAAAATATAAATTGGAGCCCTATTCAATATAAATATAAGCATTGGGCTGGATTGTATAAACATAACAAACAATATTTATATGTAAACAGAGGCTTGGGATGGCTTGGATTCCCAGGGAGATTAGGAATGCGCCCTGAAATTACTTTTATTGAACTTCATAATTAATTTCAAATAAAACTTGTGTTTAGCGTAAGTTAATTTATCAAATTATTATTGATAATGGTCATACCATATATAAATTATAATCTTTAAATTAATATAACTTTTAATTCATTTTGAATATGGTGCGGTTAAATCTATTATTTGGAAGTTTTTTACTCGTAATGCTGTTCTTATTTTCTATGTTTAATGTACATAGACCAAGCGTAGTAAATTATAATAGCAAAAAAAGTATTTTTAATAAAGACTCTTTAAATATCATTTTAGTTTCAAAAAACATTAAGGTAAGAGATTATTTTAATTATATGGATTCTCTTGTTAATCAACACAATTTAAAAGCTAATTATAGGTTAACTGAACATATTTTGGTTCGTGCTAACCATTGGATTATAGATACTTTAGCTAATACAGATTATTATAGAATGATAAAAAAAGATTCTTTTGTTTACAACCAAAAAGAAATGATTGTATTAAATAAAGGAAGTAAAATTTTAATTCCTGATTCAACGGTAACCTCAAATATTCTTAATTCAATGAATAAAACTAGAATAGCTATTAATATTCCAGAATTTAAGCTTCGTATTTTTCAAGATTCATTACTTCTTTATCAATTCCCAATAAGAGTAGGTAGAAATGAAAAAAAATATTTGAAAATGGGAAATAGAATTACAGATTTAAGAACATTAACAGGAAATGGGGAAATTGTAAATTACAATCGGAATCCTAATTATTATAACCCTGTAAATGGTCATCAGTATTATTTAACAAGAAGAGATGATAATGAAGTGACAAAATTACCTCAAATACCTTTTATTGAAACTGAAATTAATGGCATTAGAAATGGGCAATTAATACACCCAACAACAAACCCAAACACATTAAATAAAGCTTATTCTAATGGTTGTATTGGAACAAATGAAGCTGATGCCTGGATTATTTATTACTATGCTCCAATTGGTACAAAAGTGGTTATTACTTATAATTTAAATGGTACAAATGAAAATGGTGAAACAATTGTTTTAAAAGATATTTACAAATAAAATTAAAAGTATTATTAGTGGCGACAATAAATGAAGTTAAAACCCAACTTTATTTTTAATAACGGGTACTTCCCATTTAATCATTTTCTTTAAAAAATCATCAACTTTTTCAACAATCAATTTTTCATCAATAGATTCGGGTGTATAAATTTCTAAATCTTCATCATTTGTAATATTTGATAGATTTTCTTGTATTGGATATAACGTAAAAATAGTAATGTCACCGCTATAAGATTGTGAAAAAACTAAAGCTCCTCCTGGAATAAATTGATAGGTAGGAATTTTATTGGTTTTTTCAAGTAGTTCAGAAGGGAAAGAATCCAAAGTTATATTTACAGATTCATTAGTATTAATCCAACTTAATTCTTGTACTCGCCAACCAATATCGTATTTTTTTACAATAGTATTCAATGTTTTTAGTAGTAAATTTCTTGTTTTAGTTTGCCAAAGAATCTTTTTTTCAACAACCGTTTCAATAGATTTTTTGTAGCTATTAATATGACCTTCTAAATGTTCAATTTTCATGGTACATTTTTTAATGTTAACAATCTTCATTTAATAAATGCAACAATTATTTTTTAATGATACCTTTTACTATTTAGATTTTTCCTTTTTACAGTAGTTTCATTGTGATATCTTTTAATATTATCACCATAATAATCATTGATTCTAATTTTTCTACTTCGTTTTAAATCATGTCCATTAAACCTATTTGGTAAAACATTTACTGTAATCCAAGCACCATTATTTAAATAGATATAATTTCTTAGTGATAAATCGTAATAAAACTCATAATCAGGAAAATATACATATCGTACAGTTTCAACTCTATTTGGATAAAACCAAGGAGGAGGTGGAGTTCCTAGCCTTGATGAAAAAACTACAGGGCCACAACTTTCTAGTGTTAAGAATAGAACACTTAAAAAAGCAAGAATTAAAAAATTAAACTTTTTCATCATTTTAATATTTAGTGTATACAATTTACCAATAAACAAAAATGATTGAAATGATATATATCAATTGTAGTTTATAGTTAATTTTTCTTTTTTTCTTCTTTTGCTTTTTGCCGTTCTAATTTTTTAAAATAACCTCTAAATAAAAAGTTATGTTTTAAGGCTTCTAAATTTTCGTTTAAACGAAAACTCCCTTCTTTTATATTTTTTATTGTTTCGTCAATGTTTTTTACAAGTAGGGTGTCATTAACCATATAATTTAAAGTTCCTTCACTATTTTTAATGTTTAAAACAACATCATTCAAATTGTTAATAACAGTATTAATCCCACTACTTGATGTGTCTAAATTGGTGATTATTAATCTCATTTGCATTGCAGAAATTGAATCACTTAGTAATGTGTAAGCAATGCTTTCATCATATTTAATAGATGCAATTATTTTTTTAATTTCATTAATTGTTATTGAAGCATCAGCGCTTGAAGTTTTTAAATTTAATATAGTTTGTTTTAAATTGGAAGCTACTTCAGGATCTTTAATTAACATACCCAATGTACCTTCTCCTTGTTTAATAGCTGTAGTAATCTTTAAAAAATCGGCGATTAACTGCGCAGCATTATCATTGGTCGTATTTAATGTTTCTAGCATATCAGTAGTAGATATTTTACTGTATGATTTTATAGTATCACCTGGTTTTAAAGCAGTTGAAGTATTTTTACCTGGAGCAATGTTAATTACCATGCTTCCAACCAAACCATCAGAACCAATAGCAGCTACTGCATTTTTTTTAATGTGTTGTAGAATTTTATTTTCAATAATCATATCAACACAAATAGTACTGTCATTTATCATTGTAATACTTTTAACAGTACCCACATTAATTCCTGAATATCGAACATTATTACCTAATTGCAACCCATTTGCATTGTTAAATACAGCACTAATTCTAAAAGTATTCCCAAAAATATTTTGTCTATTACCAATAAGATACAGTGCAACAATTAGTAGAATTGTACTTAAAATTACAAATAAACCGAGATTGAATTTTTGAGTATTTGATGTTTTCATGAGTTTATGATTTAAAAAATGCTTGAATTTTTTTATCGGTTGATGAAGACAATTCTTTAAAAGTTCCTTCAGCATAATTAATGCCATCAATTAATAAAATCATTCTATTAGAAATTACTCTGGCACAATCTACATCGTGTGTTATAATAAGCGATGAAGTTTTATATGTTTGTTGAATATTTCTCATTAACTGTATAATTTCTTTTGCAGTTATAGGGTCTAAACCTGTTGTGGGTTCATCATAAATAATAATTCTTGGCTTCAGAATTATGGCTCTTGCCAATGCAATTCTTCTTTTCATTCCACCAGAAAGTTCTTCGGGCAATAAATCTATAGCATCAGCTAATCCAACACTGTTTAAGGCATCAAGTACTAACTTTTCAATAGCTTCAAACTTTCTTTTTTGTTTGCGTAATGGAAATTCTAAATTTTCTCTAACAGTCATAGAATCATATAAGGCACTTCCTTGAAAAAGAAACCCTATTTCTGTTCGTAAATCATTGAATTCGTTTTGTGATAGTTTAGTAATATCTTTACCCATAATCTCAAGGTCTCCACTATCTGGTTGCATTAAGCCCATTAAACATTTTATCATTACAGATTTACCAGAGCCAGATTTACCCATTAAAACCAAATTTTCACCTTCATTTAATTCCATTGTAAACCCATTGAGTACATGGTTATCCCCAAAACTTTTTCTTAAATTGTTGATTTTTAAAATGGGTACTATGTTATTTGTGTTTTCCATTATTACAGTTCAAAGAAAATATCAGAAATAAATACAGCTATAAAGTCAATTATAAATAATAACATTGATGTATAAACTACTGCTGAATTAGAAGCTTCTCCAACCCCAACAGTTCCTTTTTTACAATTATACCCTTTGAAACAACCTACTAATCCAATGGCAAAGCCAAAGAAAAAAGATTTTATGGTTGCTGGTATTATATCTGCAAATTCTAAGGAATCAAAAACCTTATTAAAATATAATAGAAAAGAAACATCCCCTTTTAAATTTTCTATTAAAGCAGAGCCAAACAATGCAATTGTATCACCAAAAACAATAAGTAATGGTAACATTAATGTTGTAGCCATAATACGGGTAACAACTAAATATTTAAAAGGATTAGTACCAGAGACTTCCATCGCGTCAATTTGTTCTGTTACCCGCATTGAGCCCAATTCTGCACCTATACCTGAACCAATTTTACCTGCACAAATTAGCGCAAAAATTACAGGCCCAAGTTCTCTAACTATTGAAATACTTACCATAGAAGGCATCCAAGCTTCTGCTCCAAATTCCATTAAGGTTGGTCTAGTTTGGAGAGAAAACACTAATCCAAGAATAAAACCTGTAATACCTACCAATACTAATGAACGATTTCCTATATTATAACATTGCCGTAAAAGTTCTTTAAATTCAAAAGGGCGTGTAGTAGCTTCTTTAAAAAAACGAATAGCAAAAAATGATAACGATCCTATTTCTATAAAGAAGTTTTTAATAGCATTTGATATTTGCAATGATTGTATCATTACATAATTATTTA
>Ga0209345_10003855_pt1 | contig 15019 bp, 19 predicted proteins | sample Cruoilmetagenom7_FD_187294 | JGI IMG/M metagenome (GOLD analysis project Ga0209345, IMG submission 187294) | Oil polluted marine microbial communities from Coal Oil Point, Santa Barbara, California, USA - Sample 7 (SPAdes) (version 2) | ecosystem: Environmental > Aquatic > Marine > Oil seeps ... | reverse complement strand
ACTCCACCATCTCCTAAACCAAACCATGTTAAAAATTCATCTTTTGTTGGGGTAGCAAATGCGTTTTCAGTATTAACCAATCTTTGCACTAATAATTCCCTACCAAGATAAACAACAAGATTATTTTTATGTACTAATTTTTTATTTCCACTTTCATCAAGTTCATAAATTTTAACAAGCCCCTTAGGTCTTCTATCAGCATGTTCTTGTTTTCCACCAATAGAGTCTCCTAAACACTGGTCTCCATAATAATCAAATGCATTAATTTCTACGTCTTTTTTAATCATATTAGTTTATCCTTAATAATATCTTTTATATTTTGTTCTAAAAAAGATATTAAGTTAGAATAGATCATGGGTATGCAGAGCTACATTTGTCCACACAAAATATGTACCATGATCTATTGCATTTATTCTAAAAACGTTCCGCATCTGGGACAAAACTTATATGACGATTTACTTTTTAATCCACATGAAGAACATATTAATTTAGCTTGAGCTAATATAGATTTTTTAACTTTTTTTCCCTGAGAATTAGTACCACGTAATTGAATAATAATAACTTCAGATGCTTCTGTTTCTCCAATACTAGCATAGTTAAATTGTTGATTTATTTCAGACCCTTTAACAGTAATTCCTAAATCATCAATTGGAGTTTTTAATTCACTGATCTCACTCATATTTGCAAGATCAGATACATCCTTAACATTACAATTATATGATTGTAAATTACCCATACTAGCACCAACAACGGTACCATCACTTTGACTATATTGTGGAGCATCTTGATTTACATCGCCAGTATTTTTACATGTTGTATAATAGACATCTGGATAATGACAAAATCTCCACGGATTACAATCATGATGATAAGTATGATGTTCTGTTATAATTTTTCTTACTATAGTATCTTCTTTCTCAAAAGCAAATTCAATTCTAATTAAACCATCATCAATTTTATCTCCACGATGATTTATAATTTCTTGAGTTTTCTTAATAAATTTAAACTTATTTTTTGCAACAGCATTCTTTAAAAAACCTTCAACTTCTATTGAACTGTTAGCTTCAACAATTAACGAACTTCCATCAAGGACATCTTCTCCATCAATTTGAATAGTTACAGAAGCCTTTCGGGAATTTAAATTTTTAAGATAAAGCGAATACTCACTTCCAAATGGTAGGGTGACAAATCCATCTCTAATTCTTAAGATTTGCCCATTAGATTTTAATTCAGCGATAAAATGATTTTTGTAAGTCATAATAAATCCTCCTTTTACAGGCGATCGACTAACACCTCAAATTTTTTAAAGTCGATTGGTGATTTATATTTTGTTCTAATATTATTACCAAGTTAGAATGATATACTATATATATTAATAAATGAAAACAATTATTAACTTATTTTATAGGAGGATATTATGATACCAGAACCAGGAAGTAAAGAATGGGAAGGAATGGTTGATTTCATGCGTGCTGATTTAGATAGTGGTATGCAACTTACTAAAATTGAAATGATAGCTCGAAAGTTTATTAAGGAAGATGGTCGAGATTTTGACGAAGAGTTTGAAAAATGGAAAAATGAACAAGAGAAATCCACATATCTTATGAAAGTTAAATGTGCATGGTGTGGAGCTAATATGGGGATTAAACCATGTAATGAAGATCAACAGGATATGATTTCACATGGTATATGTGAATCATGTAAAATCAAATTAGAAGAGGAGGTGATGACTATGCCAAGAGGAGATGGACAAGGTCCTCCAAAGGGTTCACAAGGTCCTAAAGATGGACACGGTGGAGGAAGTGGAAATCAATCAGGACAAGGTTCTGGACCCAAAACCGGAGGCGGGAAAGGAAATTGTTAAAATGCCAAATATAACATTTAAGTGTGATGTATGTGGCAAAGAACGTCAAGAAGCATTTATTGATGTTCTTAAAAAAGATCGATCTTCTGAATGGGGTTTACCAGAAGGAACATTTACAGAAAATATTAAATTCTGTAATGATAACACAGCATGTTTCTTTGGTGCTGAAAAAGTTAGATTAATCAAACCAAAGAAGGTCGAGGAGGGACCTTAAATTACCTGGTCGAGACGTGGAGTAAACAAGTGATGGTGCAAATCATCACTTGTTTTTTTGTTCTAATAATTAAATAATGGTTTATCTATTTTAGGTTTAGTAATAGCGTGATTATAATTTTTCCAATCATCTTCAATATGATCTGGAAACACATAAAATTTAGTATCAAAATTCATAATCATACCATCTCGTTTTCTCATATCAGCTTGAACTATATAACCACCAACTGTTGGATATAGACCTTTTCTTTTAAGATAAGATGTTTGTCCTTCAAAACAACCACATTGCATTCCAAGAATTGTTCCAAATAAAGCTTGTAACTGTATATGTAAATGGCCAGAAAGTAAAAATCTTACTGACGGTTTATCTTTTACATTTCTTGAAATCTTTGCTAATTCAGAATATGCTATCTGTTCCACATTTTTCTGTAAACGATAACTATATGAATATGGCACACCCCCACTCGGATGTAACATTTTCATATCCACTCCTGGTAATATAGGAACATCAGCATCATCAAATCCAATATAGTGAAAATCAGATCTTTGAGCTTCAATTGATAACATTGGATTATGCCCACCACCACGTTTAATAAATGAATAGTCATGATTTCCACCTATAACATAATATTCAAATCCTTTTGGTAAATTCAAAATAACAGACTCTTCTTGTTCCTCTGCTGAAAGAGCATATACTTCAAACTGTTGCCCTGGATAAACATTATAACCAGCACAAACATCCCCAGGCACAAATATATATTTAACTCCTTTTTTTCTACAGATTTCAGCAAATTCTTTTAAATGAGTAATTTGGCATTCCTTAGAACCAAAATGAAGATCTGAAGCAACTCCAAAAATAATCTCTGTATCTTCAAGTGGTTGCTGTATTGGAGAACCTTCTGATGCTACAACAGAACTTAAAACTATTCTATCTTGATCACATATAATTTCATATCCTTGATTTCTATAATAATCTACCAATTCAAAAATCTTATCTGGAGTACAATCTAAAGTATCACATAATTCATTCCCATCAACATTCTTTTTCTTTTTTAATATTTCTAAAAACTCTTCTCCTTTTGATCTATCTTTTTTAGTTTTAAGAGTTGGTTTATCTTTTAAACGACTTCTCTTTACATTTGATACATACTTCCTAAAGGTTTTTATACCTCTTTTATATCCAAACTGAGTAATAGCTTCGCTATATATCTCTCTGGTATTTGCTCCTTTAATCAGTCTAAATTTAACATACTCTGTTAATCCAGGATATCTCATATAAATATAACCTCCCATTATGGACTTCATTTTATATTTTGTTCTATAAACGAAAGGTTGGCATCCTTTTTAAAGTCAAGGGTTTATGCTATAATTAGGCGGGATAAGATCTATAATTATACATTTGGTTCAAGTATAATTCTAGCTCCATTTTCTTGTAATAGAAGAGCACCATTTTCTTGTAATAAGAAATTACCAGCTGAAAGAACGTCAATAAATACTGCATCAAATCCATATGTACAATCGAATGTTCCTGTTTCATCAAAATCTCTAAAACCTCCAGTTTGATAATATTGAAATGCAGCTGTAGTATCTACCAAGGTTTCAGAAACAACAAATCCTGTTGTATCAGATGGGGGACAATGAAGATAGTCGTGAATATCTTCTCGGTAATGAAGATCAAATACTTTTCTAATATCTGTTGCAACTCCAATATCAAAATATGATCCACAATCATAAGTTTCTCTTGCATAATATAAAGGAGCGGTAGAATCAAGAGTACATGGTATACTATTACCAGTTACAAAATCATAAAATTTATCTTCTGTATCAATTGGTTCTAAACTATCTTCAACAACAATTGAACCAAATAATCTTTGTTTAAACTGTATTGCTTCAAGCACAACCAATCTAGCTCTATAAGGTTTGAAAAAATCAATTACAGGTTTAAGTTCATCAAATAATGCTTGCATACCAGAAAGAATAAAACCTAAATTTATAAAACCAAAACCAATATTAGTACGGACCCAATTCGCTAGATCTTTTAATAACGAATTTAATACAACAACATTAGTATCCGACAAACTATCTAGACTAGTTTTTAATGAAGAATTTACCGAATCTAAAATAGTACCAGCATCATTTCTAGTTTGTAGAAAATAGCTGCTTTGTGCTATAGTAAATAAATTATAATATTCTGCTAAACTTTCTCTTTGATCTTCTCTACTTGTTGGTGGTGTAGATGTCAATGAATTATACTCTGTTAATATATCTGCAGGATCTGTATTAGTTCCATCATAACAAATTATATTACCTGTAGTATCAACGCCAGAAATATACTCTTTATTATAAGTATAAACAATACCTAAATACAATTCTAGTAAAGATGAATTAACACCAAGAAGAGTAATCTCTGCGTTCTGTGTCGGAAGAGTTCCTGATGATAGCCAACTTTCATATTGGTCTATTATTGTTCGACATAAAATAGCACTTTCTGCACCAGGTTGTGTAATTGGTTGGACACCAATATAAGGACTTTTTGATGGCAGATTTATTTTATTTGTTTGATTTAACTGAAGAATTTGTTGTTGGGTTTGTAACCAATGAGGGTCACCCTCAGTTAAAAAAGTATATGGAAACTCAATCTGTGAAGCACTAACAGTTGTTCCTGTTACAGGATCTCCTCTAAATACAAGAGAATTATCTGTATCTACTTGAAGCCAAAATTCAAAAATATCTAACTCTGTAACTCCATAATATTGTAGAACTTCTAATACAGATTGGGGAGTTCCTTTTATTTTATATAAATTAACAAGATCAAGAAAGAAACGAATTTTACTATCTAATGGATTATTATCAATATCTTTAAGTTGCGGTGAATAGTTATATCCAAAACTTCTAAATAATTCATCAAGATGGTCATTTGATAATGAATGAGGATCTGTAATTTTAGTTCCGAGGGTTGAAATGGTTCTATGAGTAGCATATAAATCCCTAAAGAAACTTCTTAATCTAACATAATCATTAGTATTAAATGGAATTTGATCAATTACATTTGAGAAATATTTATCCACAGTGGCTTGCGAAGACTGCGCTAAAGCTTTTGTAACATCTGTTAAATCTGTTGTACCGCCACTTACAGCTGTAAATATTTTCCAAAAATCAGCAATTGTAAACATATATTATATTCCTCTGGCAGAAATTATTTTATAGAATTCATCTAACACATACGCCTCATAGCATGAAGATAACAAATCCCCACTACTAACTAATGATGTGTTGTTATAATTTAATGTATTATCTCTTATTTTTAAATCAAGATATAAATAAATTAGTTTTGATAAAGATGTTGTAAATGAATCAAAATCAGCATATAAAATAACTGAAGTTGAATCAAAAGAAATTGTGCCTGTTGTATCAATCATAGTAAGAGAAGTTGAATCTACTCTATATGATAAAAGAGCATCTAACATTGTTAAATCATTAGATTGTAAAAGAAATAAATTTTCTCCTATATCATCTAATTCCATATATTTTCCCGAAGCTGGATATAACATTATTCGATCTAAATATTCAAGAGGAATAGTTGATCTAGAAGAACTCTCTGTATAATGATATTTATAAGATGTGTATGGGTAGTCATCATTAAATAATAATTCAATAAATGACTCTTGTGGGATATAAGTTTCTTCAATCGTAACAGGGGCAGGAATTTGACTTTTATTTATAATACTAAATCGAATAAAATTTTCAAAATAATATTGTAGTTCTGGCACAAGTTTTGTTGAAGCTAATGTCATTTTTATTTCCTTATATCTGTTTGAATTATATCTGCACTACTAAGCATATCAAGGGTATGCACTATCAAAGTATGATAATCATAATCATTCCAATCAAAAGAGGATTGATTGTGAACATCAGTTGACCATCGACCTGAATGAAATCTTATTCCTTCTTCTAATATATTAAATTGTTCTTCATTTAATAACTTTCTAAAGGTTTCTTCATTAGAAGCTATCATATCAGCAGCTTCTTTATCATGTCTACCATCAGTATGTCTACGACTCCCAAACTGTCCATACTTCAATGAGTCATGAAAAGCAATAGCTAACAATAAAGTATCAGCATTTGTAGTTTTTGGTTTGTAGTCAAACATTCTAAATAGTTTAACTAGAGCATATAACATCTCATATGTATGCTCTGCAATATCAGGAACATCTCCATTTAATTTCTTATGATATTTTCTTGTAGATGAAGTTGGTCTGTCCCAAGCATTTGGCAGAATTTTATTCACACCTTTCCATAATTTAAATCCTTTTTCTGTCATATTCTTTTCTAAAATTTCATCCATCTTTATTTTGTAGTTCATTAGTTATTCCTTTCTTTATTCTTTCTCTTGTTTAATTCTAACTTTTGGGCCACTTGATTGAACATCTTTAATTCTTGCTAAAACTTCTCCTAATTCTTCTTTCCATTTTCCAAGTTTATCTGCTCCTTTTTGTTTACATTTTGATGGATTTTTAGAACTAGTACAATTTTTCATTTGTCCGGTTATTAATCTTATGAGTTTCTGATATTTTGTTACCTTACATCTAAGTAAACAAATATCTCTTATTTTTCCTATACTCAGTGCTCCACATTTTCTGGATGCTTTTGAAAATGTTGCTCGAATTGCTCTATACATAACCCATCCAGGTGGTGATAAAAGAAACATCCCGAAAATACTTTTTAAAACTCCTTCTTCTATATAAGCTTTTTCAAATTGTTCATTAATATCTTTAAGTTTATCTTTTTTAACATTTTCCATAACGGTCCCATTTAAAATAAAGTTTTTAACTTGAGGATCTGAAGCACTTTTAATAAAATCTAAAAGTTGATTCTTAACCTCTTTTGTATTATCACTTTCAACTATCATGTTTCCTGCGAAAATTTTATACTCTTTTAACATCGTTTTGTCTCCTTATTTTTATTTATACATTTTGTTGTACTTTTCTTTGATCATGACGTTTAACTGCATCAATAGCACCCGCTGCATCCTTCCCTTTCATTGCTCCTTTTTTAAGAATTGCCTGTTGTTTCTGCAGTTTCTTTTGAGCTTTTGCAATTACTGATTTAAGTTTTTGAACACATTTTTGTGGATTTTTTGTTGATTTACATTTTGATATTTCCTTTTGTAAAAGAGCAATTCTTTTCTTCTGGTCATGTGAAATAACAGCAGCAATACACATCTTTCTTCGTGAACCAATTGATAATGCCCCACATTTTGCTTTTGCTTTATTTGTAGCTGCTCCTATCATTCTCCATGCTACCCAAGAATAACCTGCAAGTATAGTTGCAAGAGCTATCCCACCTGCAACAGCCACTGGATCTTCTGTTATATAAGCTTTCTCAAATTGTTCATCAATAAGTTTTTGAGAAACTTCATTGATATTTTCTCTAACAGTTCCGTTTAAAATAAAGTTTTTAACTTGAGGTTCTGTTGCACTTTTAATAAAATTCAAAAGTTGATTTTTTAACTCTTTTGTATTATCGCTTTCAACTATCATATGCCCTGCGAAAATTTTATACTCTTTTAACATTATTTTGTCTCCTTTATAAAGCTAAGATTGCTATAACTATAGCTCCTAACCCCATAACACTTATTACTGTTTTGTGATACATATTATCTATCTTATGTTGATGTTGTTCTGCTCTATAAGCATTTTCAGAATCTGCCCATAATTGTCTATACTCTTCTGCCTTTAATTGTTGAAGAGCAATATATTCTTTTAAAGCGTTTATTGTTTGTATATAAGCATTTATTAATTTCTCTTGTTCTTCAGTGATTTCTTGATATGATTGTCTGGCCTTAAGAAACCCCTGAACCTTTGTATATTCTTTAGGTGCAAAAGCAATATACTTTGCTTGTTTAACATCTGTTGTAACTTTAAACTCTTTATCTAATAAAATTTTAACAGGTTTATCTGGCAAAACAATATCAGTATTTAATTCATATAATGGCGTCGGTTCAAACTTGTGTGTTTTCATTTCTCTTGGCACAAATTGACTTGGTGTACAAGAAACTAAAAATAATACACATAGAAATGAAACAAATATTCTTTTTATTAATTCCATAATTCATCATCCCCTACTAAAATATCTTCAACATTATCCTTTTGTAATATTTCAACAATATCTTTATTAGCTTTCTTTCTTATATCTTTGATTTTAGTTTTTGTTTCCTCTGCAACCTTTTCACTCTCCATTACTTTTTCCATAACCGTTTCTTGTTTTTCTTCTATTGCAGCAATATTTTCTTGTCCTTTCTTTTGGAATAATTTATGAATTATATCGGTAATCTTAAATGTCCCTCCCATATAATTACTTACAAGAAGAGCAATTCCAGCAAGTCCACCAAAAGAAAATAACATTATAATAAATGATTTCATTTTTATTCTCCTTTATATAGCAATTTTTCCAATTTCTTTTATCTGTTTATCTGTAGCTCCATTACTAGCAGCAGATATTCTTCTAACTTTTATTCCTTCTCTAATAGCTAATACAATAGAAATAATACTGCCAGCAGATGTTGCAAATACTTCTCCTGTCATTTTATCATGTACCACTAAATAAAATGCAATAATTATATATGTAAAAATAACCCAAACTTTAATAGATAGTATGTTCTCTGTAAATTTTTTAATTGATTTTATTAGAAATTCTTTCATAATAATTCTCCTCTTATTTCTTTACAACTTTTGATAATTCCATCATAACTCTATATGGTTTACCTGAACCACATTGTCCCACTGCTTGTTCATATATAATTTCCTGTACTTGTTTATTTTTTGTTCCCTTTTTATTTAACCATTGAATAACATCTTCCTTTGTAATTTTATTTTTAAATTCTTCTTTATTTTTAAACCTCTTAACTTTACCAGAAGTTTTGGTTTTCATTTCATTGATTTTACTTTGAACTTTTTTCTTTGCTATTGTTTTAGTTTTAACTTGTTTTGTAGTTTTAGACTCATTAATCGAAACTGAAATAGCTGGTTTACTATCCTTTTCTACTTCTATAATTTTAGCTTCTAAGGCTACTGGATTACGAATTTGAAATTCTCCTGACCAAGGATTTAAATAATTACCATCGCCTTGAACTTCCAATTTAGCTGAAAAAGTTTCTCCTTCTTTTAATTCCCTTTGAATAAGATTCTTTAGAGGCGGTATTACTATATCAATACTCTTCTCTAATATTTGTGCTGGAATTCCATATTCAATATTATCAATGACCATTCGCAATCTTCCTTCTAATTGAGTCACTCCAATTCCACTAAGTTCTATTTCAAAGTTAAGATCTCTAGAATCATTAATATTAATATCTAACATAATTTTATCCTCACTTAATTAACGTCTTTAATTATAATTTTAATTGGGTTTTTATCATCTTTTTTCTTTCTGGTATAATTAACACTGGTAACCATTAATGTTGGTCTTGGCATATCATCTTGGGGCATTGCGGGAGCTCCACCACCTACTGCACTAATAATTCCACCCTCAGTGCATATCACTCCTCTAGTTGCTAAAGCAAGACTCATATTATACCCTCACCATTGTATAAGATGTAAGTTCTTGATCACTCCAAACAGCTGTAATTTGATAAGTTGCAAGAACTGTAGTTTTAGTTGAATCTGTAAAAATTCTTTTTCTAGCTGAAGTTAATCTATGGTCAGTATTATATACCTGTTGGTCAAGACTTGAATTTTCATCTAATAAACCCAATGCCCGTTTTAAATCTCCATTAACTTCATCAACTACATATCCTAATGATCCAGCTGTCAAGTGTTCATTTATTTGTTCTTCAAAAACAGCATCAGCAATATCATCTGCAAAACTATCATTTGTTCCAGATGTATATCTATCAGTATTTGATAAAGTTGGGCCTCCATCGAATCTTATAGCGTATTCTTTATCTGAATCATATACAATAAAATCATACTTATACCAACCATCACCCACCTCTGATGAAGTTGAATCTGTTATTACTAAAGTATTATCAGATATATCTCTAATTCTCACGGTAGGTACTAATCCAGTTTTTGGAACGCCAGCGTCAGTAAAAAATGCTAATACTTGCAAATAATTTTTCTCCTTTATGGTGGACTGTGCACACTTGTAATAACAGTAAGATTTCCATCAACATCATATGTAAGATCTTTAATTAGAGTTGCACTGTCAGAAATTCTAGTAATCGTTATCTTTATAAGAGTATCTTCACTATCATATTCAAGAACTTTTGTAAATAAAACTATAGTTACACTTGCTGTTGTAGTGTCATATGCATATATTGTTATTAGGGTCAAATTACCTGTTGTGGTATCATAACCCAATTGTTTCTGTATTGTTGGGGAAGATGATTTAAAGGCAAGTTCAAGTTCAATAGCTAATTGTTCATCAGATGTAAAAGCTCCACTTTGACCTGATGAACCACTACTACCTGAAGATCCAGAGCTTCCTGATGTTCCACTTGTACCAGAAGTACCATTACCACTTCCGCCAGTGACACCTCTAGTTAAAATAGCCATTTAAAATAACCCCGGAATTAATTTAGTTTTCTTATCTATGCTCTTAATAATATCTTCATCAGCTACAGCATCAGCAGTTCCAGCTTCAGTTAAAGTTGCATCAATTACATTACAACCTGCTCCTGATTCATCTACAAGATTAACTAAACCTGCAACAGTAATAATACCAGACACGCATGAACTAGCTACTTTTAAATGACCAGAAACTAAATCTACAGTAACAGCAGAAGCTCCAGTATAATTTACTAATTCATAGTTTCCTCTACATTTAATTATATTAAGTAATTTGTCACCAACATCAATTTGCTTATAAGAAGCATCAGTTACATAGGTGTCACAATCTGTAAGATAGTTTGCCCCTGTTCCTGTTATTGTAATGTTTCCAGTTAATAAACAATTTTTAGCTCCACCATCAAAATTATTAATTGCTCCAAGAACACATGTTGTATATCTTACGCTACCATTCATTGTTCCACTAACTGTTAAATCTGTGAAGTAAGTTTCGGAAGTAGTACCATCAGTTACAATAACTTCGTTATTTAAACTTCTATCGGCAATAACTGTATAACCACTTATATCTTCTCCACCAGAAACAGTTAATGAACCTTCAATATGTAAAGTTGGAAATTTATGTTCCGCTGCAATTACTAAGGCATCAGCTAAATTATTAACAGGTATTTCTCTTGTGCCATAAGGGTGTATAGTTCCACTTTGACCAGTAACAGTATTAATATAAACAGTATGTTGATATGCTTGATGATATATTTCATGCCCAGTAGTATTTGCAATTACATGATCAGAAATAGGTTCATCCCAAACTTCTTGAGATATAATTCTATTACTAATTGCATTGTTATCTATAGTTACTCCACCATTCCAAATACCAGTAAATATATTCTCACCTGTATTATAATCAAATAATTCACCAACTCCACGAACAGTAATCGTTCCAGCTATTACACTGGATGAATCTAAACCAACTCTACCGCTATTTAAATCAATACTTATATGCTCAGGCCCCGTCTTGTTTTTTATTACTATCCCGCCGTTGTAATTTCTTAACGCTAGTCCCTGACCGCTTCCTCCACAATCTATTACTTTGTTTACTCCAATTTCTCTGCCCCCCGCCCAACAATCTAGAAAGAGGGCGTCCTCTGTTCCGCCTAACTTTATAACTCCCGGATCTATTGAACATCTTTCAATCACTCCATGTATATAATTTAGTTCATCTATACGACAATCCATTAAAACACAATTACCATCTAAAGTTCCTGTAACATAAGCATTATAAAATTCACAATCTAAAACATTTGCAGCACTATTAACATTAATTTCTGTCTTTATTTGAGATTCCCCTTCAAATGTCATACCAGTATAATCACTACCAGAATCAACTGTTAAATCTCCTTTAATATAAATAACATTAAATCCTCTTTCAGTTGCTATACTCATTGTATCAGCTAAATTATTAGAAGGGGTTTCTATAGTACCTATTGGGAAAGCTGTTCCTGCTGTTCCATTAATCACATCAATTGTTACACCACCACCATAACTACCATATTGAATAGCTGATAATTCTGACAACGTTGCAGATGAACTTGATACTCTTTCAACTGATATAAATGGGGTAGGATATATAACAGGAATATATACTCGTGGGTCAGTATAAATATCTTCAACCGCCACAACATTCCCACCTTCGATACTACATAAAATCCAGAGCGGGCCTCCTAAAGATCGAAAAGCAATTTTAGCATTATTAAGTGTTACCGTTAAACCAACCTTAACCGAACCATCTGCAACTAAATATTCTTTACCAGAAGATTCTAATAGTATTGCATCATCCATATTAGCAGCAAGAGCAGATATATGCATACAAGTATCAATTAAATTTTGTACATTAATAGATGTGGATGCTGTAGTATCTATCCAAATAATGCGTGGGCTTACAGTAAAGTCAACGCTAAGATAATTTACGATTGCCATTAATCTTTATTTCCTTTCTCAGGTCTCTTATAGTGTGTATTAATTTGAATAATAATATTTGCTAATTCAGCAACGGTAAAATCTCCATCAAGATGAACCCACCCTTGCCCTGGTAAAATTTCACCCACCTTCTTTTCTAATTTAATTTCATCAGTCATGTTATAAATCCCACTTTTTATATAAAATTTTATTATTTTCTAATGCAGCTTCCAAACCTGCATGACATTCTTTACATAATGTCATCCAAACTTCCACCTCCATTATTGTATAATCTTTTGGTTCTAAATTATTATGCATTTCTAATCTATGTTTCCATTTTTGTTTATGATCTTCATTGTTCATATAACAATTTTCACAACATTCACTGCCAAATAATTCCCAAGCTTTGTTATGCCAATAATCATCACACCCACCTTTCCATTGAGAACTTTCTTCTTTTAAATATCTCCCCTTTAATGATTTACTTTGATTTCTTCTAGTTTTTTCAGAAACAATTTTTCCCTTATTTCCTTTACTTATTTTTCTTTTTGTTTCTTCAGAAACAATTTTTCCTGTGTTTACTCTAATTAATATATTTCTATGTTCTTTAGATAATTTTATTCCTTTATGAGATTCACTCATTTTTCTTTTAGTTTCTTCTGAAGGTTTAATACCTTTATGTGCATTACTCATTCTTTTTTTAACATCTTTAGAATAACAATTTTTTTTATTCTTATTCCAAGGAACATGCCCTTTTTGAAATTTCATGTTATTATCTCCTTTATAGATTTTATTTAGGGCGGGGTATGATAAAGGCATACCCCATTACTGGAGCTACCACCCTATTTTATTCAATTATATCACTAACTTGCCTGTGGATCTGTGGTCAGAATCGGGCTAAAAGTAAGTCCGTTAGCACCAAATGTGGTGTCAGCCGTATATTCCTTGAACCCGTATTTTCTCACAGTTGTACGCACAGTAATTGGGGCAGAATAAATTAAATTATCGCTCAATTCAGATGCAGCATCTGCAAGAACATCAAGTAATGGAACATATAAAGCTCCAGTTTCTCCAGTAGGATCAGTATCAACTATAAATATCTTACCACTGAAACTTGTATAAGTATATACTGTATCTCCAACTCTTAATGTACCAGTAACAGGAGTTTTATTAATATCAATATCAAGAGTAGTAGTTATACTTGTACTATCAACTGTATCAATAGTATATTGATTTTTAACAATTTCTCCAGCAGAAATTTCAGCAACAAAAATTTGTGTTCCAGATAAACTATCATGTGTACAAGTAACCTTCTGATAATTTGGAGGACTCTGTTGTGTATTTGCACTATCAATTAAGATATATGTTGAATCAACAGTTCCAGTTAACCAAATACCTCTAGCACCAAAGAAAGTTCCACCAGCAAATGTTCCAAAAGGAGCAGCTTTAACAGCTACATATGAACCAGCAGCAGCATCTAAATATTGTTCACCGTCAAGTGAATCAACTTGCGTAGATGAATTATGCCTAGTTATATATTTTGAATACTGATATACTTCTAATACTGTTTCGCCTGTAGCAACAATTTCAGTATCGTAATTATTATAACCGTCTCCATTATTTAAATCTCTACTATAAGGACCAGCATAACTATATGTTAATCCAGCTCCTAATCCAGAAACTACATCAACTTCAACTCCAACAGCTGTAGTTGAACCATCACCATCTGTAGCACCTCTGGTAGTTCCTTCCTCAATTGCTTCTAAATTTACAAATGGTCCATCTTCAGTCATGACCAAATATAAATAATCATTAATTGCATCAACATAATTTATTCTTGCTGAAGCACCAGCAGCACCAAGGATATAATTTCCTGCTTCAAAATCTGTAACGTCAGCAACTTGAAGATAAGTATCACCAGTGTCTGCTAAATGATAATAGTTCAGGTCAGGGGCATTATTGATACCAACAGGATTTCTTGAACCATCCCCAAGATAAACAGTATTATGGTCATATAAATAATCTGTTTCTCTGGCCATAGCTAAGACATTTCCACTATCAATAAGTGTACCACCTGTTTTCACTAATAGAAGAATATCAATGTTTTCTGTACCCCACCAAGGTGTTATTTCAGCACCATCTTGTATAATATAAATTTGCGTTCCTTCTTCCTGACTACCAATTGTATAAAGATTACTCCATAGTTCGTTTCCATCTGAACTTTGAATTGACCCACCTTTTAAGAATTGGATATCAGCTGTACTATCCCCAAAACTCCAACCATTAGTCCAACGATACACTGTTGGCGTATCTGATACCAATGGATAGTAATCGTCCATCTGTGCGCTTGCAGCAAACACTCCAGCCAACCATTGAAAGTATGCTAGTGATGTATATACTGTAGCTCCAGATGTATGAGTTA
>Ga0209345_10003853_pt1 | contig 15037 bp, 10 predicted proteins | sample Cruoilmetagenom7_FD_187294 | JGI IMG/M metagenome (GOLD analysis project Ga0209345, IMG submission 187294) | Oil polluted marine microbial communities from Coal Oil Point, Santa Barbara, California, USA - Sample 7 (SPAdes) (version 2) | ecosystem: Environmental > Aquatic > Marine > Oil seeps ... | reverse complement strand
CTTGGTAGTCATAACCGTTTTTCGTCGGTTAATATTGGACTAAAAGGGTTTATAAACCCAACTTTATCCTATAAAACCAATGTAAGTTATACCTCTTATCCGGGTTGGTTCGATACTCCTATAAATCAAAAACAACTTTCAGGAGTTTTTGAATTATTTGTAAATCATCATAATTTACCATTTCAACTTTCAGTAGGAGCCGCTGTAGATTCTGGAGATTTTTTACCAAATAACGTAGGCGGATTTGTTAAGTTAATTAAATCTGGAAAATTTTAATCTTATGTTTTCATTTTTCAACAAATCAAAATTAACGTCTTTATTCCCGGAAAATTATATCGATTTTCATAATCATTTATTACCAAATATTGACGATGGCTCTAAAGGGCTTGAGGAATCTCTTAACTTAATTAAAAGACTTTCTAGTTACGGCATTAAGAATTTCGTTTGCTCGCCACATATTATGGAAAGCGTTTGGGAAAACACGCCTGAAATTATTCACGCCAAATTATTTGAGTTACAAGATTATTTAAAAAAGCAAGGTGTTACCGATATAAAATTAAGAGCTGCCGCAGAATATATGATGGATCATAATTTTGAAAAATTATTAAAGTCTGAAAAATTACTCACTATAAAAGGTGACTATATTTTAGTTGAAATGTCGTTTATAAACGCCCCTATAAATTTGTACGATCTTCTTTTTGAAATGCAAATTGCGGGTTATAAACCAATATTGGCACACCCTGAACGCTATTCTTTTTTACAAAATAATTTTGAAGAATATTACAAACTTAAAAATGCGGGTTGCAAATTTCAGTTAAACCTTTTAAGCTTGTCTAACTATTACGGACCTGAAGTAACAAAAACCTCGAAAAAATTACTTGCAAACAATTTAATCGATTTTACTGGTACTGACACTCACAATATGCGGCATTTAGACTTTTTAGAATCGATTAACAATTCACAACTTATAAAATTGGTAAAACCAATTTTAGCCAATAATGAACAGCTTATTTAAACCTTAGAGCCTTTGTTGAAAATTTGACATTTCGAGTGAAATTTGTACTTCGACCATGCCAAACTGAACTATCGAGAAAAAGAATTGTTATATTTGACTTAATGGAAAAACAACAAGATCCAACATATTGCAAAAGCTACTGAAAAGAGTAAATATTTTGCAATTTCGAATGCAAGTTAACCTACACATACTGCATATTTTAGAGAAAAAGCAATGGATAATTGGAATAAGGGAGGGCAAAATTTAAGTTTTTATTTGAACGCATTGTGCGAGTAAAAACTCTTAAAAATAAAATATTGAATTATTCTAAACGCTTCAGTTAAAAAAACATTCTTAAAATTAAAATTGTTTCTAAAACAAAAACATTAATTTTAAATATCAAAAAAACGGATTCAAACTCCAATATTTTTAATACACTGAATTAAGACTCATTCAAATCAATAATTATGAAAAATTTAAAATCAAATATTTATTTTAAAGTTGGAATCATCATTTTTCTAATGTTGATATTGATGATACCAACAGCAATGGTTGAAAGTTTAATTCACGAAAGAGAAAATGTACAAGCCAGAGCCATTGAAGAAGTGAGTTCTAAATGGGGAAAAGGCCAAATAATTTCAGGCCCTTTTATTTCAATTCCATTTGATAAATATGTAAAACGATTCAACAAAAAAGATTCCATTAACGAAATTATTGTATTAAAAGAATGGGCGTATTTTTTACCTGAAGAATTGAAAATTGATGGAAATATTGTTCCAGAAAAAAGATACCGCGGAATTTATGAAGTGGTGGTTTACGAATCTAAATTAAAAATTGAAGGAAATTTTGACAATTTCGATTTTAAAAAACTAGACATCGATAAAAAAGATGTCCATTTTGACAAAGCAACCATTAATTTTGGCATCAACGATTTAAAAGGAATTGAAAAACAAGTATCCATAAACTGGAATAACGAAAACATCTCATTCAACTCAGGTACTGCAACAAAACACATTATTTCAAGCGGTATAAATGCTGTTGTTCCCATTCAAAAAGACAGCGTTACTAATTACGAATTTACCACTGAAATTGATCTTAAAGGAAGTCAATATTTGTATTTTACACCTGTTGGAAAAACGACAGACATAACCATTAATTCTAATTGGCAAACTCCAAGTTTTACAGGAATGTATTTGCCAGATGATAGAACTGTTTCTGAACAAGGTTTTGAATCTAAATGGAATATTCTTCATTTAAATAGAAACTACCCGCAAGAATGGGTTGGAAATTCATTTGAAATTGATTCTAGTTCTTTTGGTACAGATTTGCTTTTACCAGTTGACAATTACAAAAAATCGTATCGTGTAGCGAGGTATGCTATTCTATTTTTAGTATTAACTTTTGTCACTTTTTTCTTTGTTGAAGTTATGAAAAAGGTGTTTATCCATCCAATTCAATATTTATTAGTTGGTATTGCCATCATTGTTTTTTACACGCTACTACTATCATTAAGTGAACATATAAAATTTAATATTGCTTATATTCTAGCCTCCGTTTTAACCATCTCATTGGTTTCATTGTATACCATCGCAATCTTAAAATCGAAACAAATTGGCTTTTTAATATTCGGTATTTTATTTATAATGTATGCCTTCATTTTTACCATTATTCAATTAGAAGATTATGCGTTGTTAATCGGTAGTATTGGAATGTTTACTATACTGGGTATTGTTATGTATTACTCTCGTAAAATTGATTGGTATAACATTAAATTAGGTGCTGAATAGAAGGTGAATTTCCCTAATTCATGTCATCGTATTATACCCAAAAAGGTTGTATATTTGATAGCGTTTTTCTTGAAATTAAAAGCGCATATTTATAATTAAATATAGGATCAAAAAATGAGAGATTTAGAAATACTAATGAACCCTAATAAACTGGTTAAACATCTTAAAAAACCAGCAAGGGAATTCACAAAATACGATATTATAAAATTTATAGACGACCATCAAATTGAAATGCTAAACTTTAGATATGTTGGTGAAGATGGCAAATTAAAAACCTTGAATTTTGTAATTACAAGTAAAGATTATTTAGAATCTATTTTATCGACTGGTGAACGTGTTGACGGATCTAGTTTATTTTCTTACATAGAAGCTGACTCAAGTGATCTGTACGTTATCCCAAGATTTAGAACTGCATTTATAAATCCGTTTACAGAACATCCTACATTGGATATTTTATGCTCGTTTTACACCAAAGATGGAAAGCCTTTAGAAAGTGCTCCTGAATATATTTTAAAGAAAGCATCGACAAAATTTACCGAAGACACTGGCTATAATTTTAAAGCCATGGGCGAATTGGAATACTATTTAATTTGTGAAAAGAATGATTTATATCCTTCCGATGATCAAAAAGGATATCACGAAGCTTCACCATTTACAAATTGGGAAAATTTAAGAACTGAAGCCTTACTTGTTATTGCCCAATGTGGTGGAAAAATTAAATACGGACATTCAGAAGTTGGAAATTTCAGCACTGATACTCATATGTATGAACAAAATGAAATTGAATTTATTCCAGTTGATCCAGAAGAAGCGGTTGAGCAACTAATTATTTCTAAATGGATTCTTCGTATGCTAGGTAAAAAACACAATGTTGTTATTAGTTTTGCGCCAAAAATTACTGTAGGAAAAGCTGGAAGCGGCCTGCATATTCATATGATGTTAGAAAAAAACGACATCAATTATATTGCTGATGAAGTTGGCTTAACTGATATTGCTAAAAAAATGATTGCTGGAATTTTGGAACGAGCAGAATCCTTAACTGCTTTTGGAAATACGATTCCTACCTCCTATTTAAGATTGGTACCACACCAAGAAGCACCTACTATGGTTTGCTGGGGTGATAGCAACCGTTCGGTGCTAGTTAGAGTTCCACTTGGTTGGATTGCTAAAACTAACATGATTAAAGACGCCAATCCACAAGAAAGAGGAACTGTTCCTTACATTCCTGGAAAACAAACCGTTGAACTTAGATCTCCTGACGGATCAGCGGATTTATACCATTTAATGGCTGGAATAATTTTAGCAGCAAAAGATGGAATTTTAGCTGAAGACTCCTTAGATAAAGCGAAGAAAACATACGTCAACTTTAATATTTTTGATGATAAGCATAAAGATATGTTCAACACTTTAAGTAGCCTTCCAACTTCTTGTTATCAATCGGCTGAAAGTTTAGAAAAAGATCGAGATTTTTATCAAAAAGAAGGTGTTTTTCCTGAAGGAACTATCAATGGTTTTGTAAAACGTTTAAAAGATTTTGACGATAAAAATATGAACGAACGCTTATTTAATAATCATGATGAGATTAAAAAATTAGTTGATAGTTATATTCATCATATGTAGATTTGTTTTAACTCAGAAAAGAATTAAGTACTATTTTTGAGAATCGTTTTATGATGAGAACAAAATGACGTTCATTTTATTAATTTAGTAAATCTCAAGCATTATAAACTAATTGACTCAAATACTGAAAGTTCAATATAAAAAACTTCTAATTATTGCTGTTGCAACCATAAGTGTATTACTTATTCCTTTCATTGCGATGCAACTTACCGATGCAGTTAATTGGAAATTAAATGACTTTGTTGTTGCTGGATTACTTTTATTTAGTACTGGTTTGGCTTTTGACTTAGTTTTAAGAACTATACCAAAAAGAAAACATAGAGTTATAGCTATTTTTTGTCTTTTAATCTTTCTAATTTGGGCTGAACTTGCTGTTGGTATATTTGGAAGTCCTTTTGCTGGAAGCTAATGATTAAAAAGCTTCTTTTTTAAGAAGTTTTTTAGCGTTTATGAAGCCTTTAATATAAGTTCATTTTTATTGCATGAAATAAAGTTTGCTAATATTTGTTTAATAATCATTAGCAGGCATTATGAAATATACATTTTTAATTTTATCCCTTTTAATTTCAACTTTAACTTTTGCACAAGATGTTCAAATTAAAAACCTATCCAATGCAGCATTAGAACTCACCAAACAACAAGTTACTTACGACCCAAGCTATTTCTCAATTGAGTATCCAAATGGAGATATTCCAAGTAACAAAGGAGTTTGTACCGATGTAATTATTAGAGCTTACAGAAAACTTGGAATTGATTTACAAAAAGAAATTCACGAGGATATGAAAGCTCATTTTAATAAATATCCTAAAAACTGGGGCTTAACAACCACCGACAAAAATATTGACCACAGACGTGTTCCCAATTTAATGACCTTTTTTGAAAGAAAAGGAGCTTCAAAAGTAATATCTAACAATCCTAGTGATTATATTTCTGGAGATGTTGTTTGCTGGAATTTATCTGGCGGATTAACGCATATAGGTATTGTAATTCAACAAAAATCTTCCGATGGAAAACGCAATTTAATCGTTCATAATATAGGTGCTGGACAAGTAATTGAAGACTGTCTCTTTGATTTTAAAATTATTGGTCATTATCGCTATCTGAAATAAATGTATTTTTGATGTATATTCAAAATAGAAAATACATTTAAATGAATTTTATAAAAACAACAAATACAGAAATTATACAAAAATTTCGTAAAGAATTGTATAAATCCTTTACAGCTCCATTAGATTCTATGTGGCAAGATCTTTATATAGCTTCATCACAAACTTTCTTAATTGAAAAAAACGTCAACTATATTGGTTACTGCTGTATTGATGCAAATAATTCCTTACTACAGCTTTTTGTAAATTCAGATAATAAGTTTTTTATTAAATTAATTGTTCAAGAATTAATTAATTCAAAACACATTACTTCAGCTAGTTTAAGCTCTATAGAGCCTCTTTTATTCAACGCATGTTTGTTTCATTCAAAATCTATAAAAGCCAATACATTTTGTTACGATTATGCTGAAAGTAATATAAATGATGAAAATACTTTGGAAATTGAATTCGTTTCTAAGGCTAATGCAAAAGAAATTAGAACCTTTTATAAAAATCATGTTGGGTTTGAAGATACTTTTGGATATGTTGACAATCTAATATCTCGAAAAGAACTTTACATGGTTAAAGATTCAAATACTATTATTACTACTGGGGAATGTAGATTGAGTGACACTCAATTAGAATATGCAGATGTTGGTGTTGCTGTAAACACAGAACATAGAAAGAAAGGTTTAGCCTCTAAAATGTTACAACAACTAGCTAAAGAAGCTATTAAACAACAAAGAAAACCTATTTGCTCAACAACCATTGATAATATTGGTTCTCAAAAAGCCATAGAGAAAGCTGGTTTTTATTGCTCAAATATCATATTTGACATGGAATTTACAACAAGTTAAAACAAGAAAAATGACCAATTCCGACTTAGGTTACAATGATTTTTTTGAAAACTTTAGGGCTGAACAAAACTTAACTAATTTTGATTTTGGACGAATTATTTTAGAGCATAAGGAGCGATATTGCATTAAAACAAGTACAAATGAATTTGATGCTGAACTCATTGGAAATTTAAGATTTACGGCTAAAAACAGGTATGATTATCCTGCGGTTGGTGATTGGGCTGCATTCACTGAATATGATGAAGGAAAAGCATTAATTCATGCTATCTTCCCTAGAACCTCAATTATTGAAAGACAAGCGGTTGGTAAATCTGGTCAAATTCAAATTATTGCCACAAATATAGATTTTGGGTTAATTGTTCAGGCGGTTGATCGAGATTTTAATTTAAACAGACTAGAGCGTTATTTAACTATTTGCAATGCGTCAAAAGTTGAACCCATTATTGTTTTAAGCAAGATAGATTTAATTTCGAATACTGAATTAGAAACTATTTTGAAACAAATAAAACAAAGACTTCAAGGAACATCTGTTTTAACTGTTAGTAACCAAACCAAAGGATATGAAGATTTAAAAAATCATATTAAAAAAGGTAAAACCTATTGTTTATTAGGTTCTTCAGGAGTTGGGAAATCTACACTTCTTAATAATCTTTCAGGACAAGAATTGATGAAAACTGGAGAAATTAGTACAAGTGTAAATAAAGGAAAACACGTTACAAGTCACAGAGAACTTATTGTGTTAGATAATGGAGGTATTTTAATTGATAATCCTGGAATGCGTGAAGTGGGAATTGCTGATACTACAAGTGGCTTGGAAATGACTTTTGATACTATTTTTGAATACGGACAACACTGTAAATTCAATAATTGTACACATATACATGAAAAAGGCTGTGCTATTTTGGAAGCTGTTGAAAATGGAGAAATTGATGAAGAATCTTATATTAATTTCAGAAAAATGGAAAAGGAAAAATCATTTTTTGAGTCTGATGTTCAAGAGCGCCGAAAGAAAGATAAAAGCTTTGGAAAAATGATTAAGAATGTAAAAAAACAACGAAAAAATAATAAGTATTAGTTTTTGTTTTAAAATTTAAGACACTATCCTAAAATCTGTGTAAGTTAATTTTAAGAAAGAAGAATTAAATTTTTAGCAAAGCCTCTTGATCTCTCAAGAGGCTTATGTTATATTATAATTTTATCGAACTCAATTTTAAACTCGCACTTTTCAATCCTTTTCCGGTAACTTTCAAATAAACATCTCCAAATTCAGTATTAGATTGTACTGTAACAACCAACTTTCCGCTAAACAACTTCATTGTTGGTAAGTGAAATAATTCCAAAGAAGTGGCATCACCATTACACGCCGCTCTATAAGTTCCATTTCCAGAAACCTTAAATTTTAACTGATTGGTAGCTGTCGGACATTCAATTCCATTTTTATCTACCACAGAAACCGTAACGTACGACAAGTCTTTTCCATCTGCCTTTATTACTTTTCTATCTGGATTTAATACTATTTGATAAGGTTTTCCTGCAGTTTTCACTTCCTTCTCAGCAACTGACTTTCCGTTATCATCAAAAGCCACCACTTTTAAAATACCAGGTTCGTATTTAACATCCATCCACATTAAACGGTAACGATTTTGTGGTGTGGAATTATTCTTTTCTTGAATTCCCATACTTTTTCCGTTTACAAAAAGCTCAGCACTATTGTAATTGGTATATACAAAAACTGGGGTTGTCTCTCCATCCCTACCTTCCCAATTCCAATGCGGTAAAACATGTAAGGTTTCATCAGTTGTATTCCAACGGCTTCGGTATAGATAATAACGATCTTTTGGCAAACCTGCCAAATCGTTAATACCAAAATACGAACTTCGCGATGGCCAACTTTCGTCATACGGAGTTGGTTCACCTAAATAATCGAAACCTGTCCACACAAATTCACCAATTACCCAAGGTTTATCGTCTTGCAACACAAAATCTTCATCGGGAACATTAGACCAACTACACGCTTCTAAATCGTACGACGAACTTTGAAAATCGTCATACTGTTTCATCTTTTCTTTAACAACTGGAAACTTATAAATTCCTCTTGAACTCACGGTTGAAGCAGTTTCTGAACCTAAAATAAATCCCTGTGGAAATTTTTCATAAGCTTCTTCATATAAATGCACACGATAATTCAACCCAGGAACATCTAACAATGCTCCAAAGCCAGATTCCATCGTTGCTTTAACCTGATCCATTCCGACAGTTACAGGTCGGGTAGGATCTTCTCTATGAAAAATATCTTGCAACCATTTTGCTCGTTTTACCCCAGCCGTTCCCCATTGATCTGGAACTTCATTTCCTGAGCTCCACATAACAATACTCGGGTGGTTTTTAGTCGCTCGTACTAAATTTACCACATCCTTTTCTGCATATGCTGAAAAAAACCGATTGTACCCATTTTTCACTTTTGGCACTGCCCATTCGTCAAAACTTTCTGCTAAAAACATAAAACCCATTTCATCGCATAATTCCAGTTGCTCTAAAGAAGGCATATTGTGAGAACTTCGAATAGCATCGGCACCCATATCTTTTAAAATGGTTAATTGTCTTCTCAACGCAGCTTTGTTAACTGCCGTACCCAAAGGACCTAAATCATGATGTAAACAAACACCTTTAAATTTTCTAACTTCACCATTTAAACTGAATCCTTTATTGGCTTCAAATTTAATTTCTCGAATTCCAAAACGTGTAGTAACTACATCTTTTAGCGTTTCACGAACAAATAATTGTGTTTTAGCTGTATATAGATATGGATTTTCAGGACTCCATCTATTCGGAGTATTCACTTTAATATTTTGAACAAATTCGCTTCCAAATTGAGTGGAAGTTTTATCTTCAGCAACTTGTATTCCTTCAGCATTGTAAATTGTAGTTACTAAATGAGTGTCTTCTCCGGAAACTTCAGTTTTTACAGTAACTTTTGCCATTTCATCATTAATTATTGGTGTTGAAATAGTAGTTCCCCATTGGTTTATACTTTCTTTATTTTTTACAATAACGCTTACTTTTCTATACAAACCAGCGCCTGGATACCAACGCGAAGCAAATTCTTTATTAGAAACTTCAACCGCTAATGTATTTTCTCCTTCTTTTATTTCCTCAGAAATATCGAAATAAAAATAACTGTAACCATATGCCCACTCTCCTACTTTTTTTCCATTTAAATATACTTGTGGTTCACTCATAGCTCCTTCAAACAACAAGGTTACTTTCTTGCCTTTTTCATATTGAGGAACAGAAAATTTATTACGATACCAAGCAGTTCCAATATGAGGTAAAGCACCTGTTCTTCCTGTTTTTTCTGAAGCTATCTCTTCTCCATTTTGAACAATAGCCACCGTTTGCTTATCTACTTCTTTATCAAAAGGGCCATAAATTGCCCAATCGTGAGGAACTGTAACTGTTTCCCATTTAGAATCGTCAAAATTTTGTTGAAAAGCTTCCGGATTTTCTCCTTTTTGAAATTTCCAGTTAATGTCTAATTCTTGAACAGTTCTAACTTGTGAAAAAACGATTTGTATTCCTATAAAAAAAACTAAAAATGTGTTGAAAAAACACTTCATTTTAAACTTATTTTTTTACGCCGTTATAAAACTGCATTCCTAAAGTTGCTTTGTTATTATGATCGAACAACGTGGCATTATCCCAATGCGAACCCTTTCCCCAAAGCGTACTACAATTTGTTGAAACCCAAGCCGGTTCCCAATAAATTAATCCAGATCCGCCTGCATTTTCAATCACTTCTTGCAACTTCGTTAAATAATCTAATTGCCCTTGTTCGGTTGCTGGATAGCCATTAATTAGAGCTTTATCATCTAGAATGTTGTTGGCATCATCTATATTTGTTAAGGTAAACGGATACGCAGTTTCAACTACCATTAATTTTTTGTTGTAGGTGTTTATTAAAGTTTGAAAAACTGCTCCAACATTATTTAGTTTATATTCCGACCAAATAGGATAATACGACAAGCCAATCCAATCGAAATCTGTAATTCCATTTGCCGCTGCATCTTCAAACCACCACAAAGCATTTTCGGGTTGCGCAATGTGAAGCATTACTTCAACTTCTGTATTTTTCTCTTTTGAAATATCTCTAACAGCCTTTATCCCTTTATTTATTAAATATGAATTTCTGTCCCAATCTATTGGCCAAACTAATTCTTCACCTTGTAAAATCATTGGATTAATTTCGTTACCAACTTGTACTATTTCTGGTAATAAATTCGCCAGCTCCAATTTATTTAAGGTTTCATACGTGAAATTGTAAAGTAATTCTCCCAAAGCCTCTTTATTATCCATTTCACTTTCCCAAACAGCAGGAATTATCTGTTTTGCAGGATCAGCCCAAGTATCGGAATAATGAAAATCGAGTAAAACTCGCATTCCTTCAGCCTTAGCTTTTTGAATTGTTTTTTTTACATCGTCATAATCAGAATAATTTGTCCACGTTGGATTGTTCCATAAACGAACCCTAACCAAATTTGCACCAGCGTCTTTAAATATTTTATAAGGATCTGCTGCTGTATTCGTTGCATCTTTATAAACAGCGCCACAATCTATCATTTCATTTACATAAGACAAATCTGCTCCATAATAAAATGTAGATAATTCTTCAGGAATGGACTCTGGTAATTTATCAACTTCTCTTTTTTGCGAACAACTTAAAAAACCACCAATAATTATAAGTAAAAATAATTTTCTCATCTGTTTTATATTATTTTCCACGTCGTACATTTTGATGAAAATTCGTCACTTCAACCGCTTGATAAAATCTTTTCTCAGGTCTCGAATTGACATTCAGCTTAAACAAAAAATCTATGCAGGCTCATGTTATATTAAAGCCTCCTTAAGTATTGTAACTGGATGTTTAGAATTTCTATTTGTACCATCTTTAATTTGATGTCGGCAACTTGTACCTGCCGCAGCAATGATTACCTCTTTTTCAGCATTTCTAACCTTCGGAAACAACGTATCTTCACCAACCTGCATACTAATTTTATAGTGTTCTTTTTCATACCCAAAAGATCCTGCCATACCGCAACACCCAGTACTTAAAATCGTTACACTATAATTTTCAGGGATTGACAACATTTTAAACGTCGCCTCCATAGAGCTTAGCGATTTTTGTTGACAATGCCCATGAACTTTAATTGTCTGTTTCTCTTTTGAAAAACTTTCAGGCTTTATATTTCCTTTTTCAAACTCCAACTTTATAAATTCTTCAATTGTAAAGCAGTGTTTTGCTATTTTTTTAGCAGTTTTTTTATCGTCTGCTAATCTCAAATACTCATCTCTAAATGTTAAAATTGCTGATGGTTCAATTCCAACTAAGGGTTTTTCTTCTGAAATTAAATCTTTAAATAAATGAACATTGAAATCCGCTTTTTCCTTTGCTTTGTCTAAAATTCCTTTTGATATAAAACTGCGTCCGCTTTCTTCATGCTTTATTTTATTAATTTTGTAACCCAAATCAGTTAACAAGTGAACCGTATCCTTTCCAATATTGGCATCATAATAATTGGTGAATTCATCGGCAAACAAATAAATTTCACCTTTTGGTTCATCTATCTTTGGAAAAGACTTCTTATTTCGCTTATACCAAGTTTCAAAGGTTGTACTTGATAATTTTGGGATAGATCTTTCAGTTGCAATTCCAATAATTCGCTTTACAATATTCAAATTTAAGATGATATTTGTAATAAAAGGCGCTATACTCCCTAACTTATTATACTTTACATTATCGGCAAATAATTTTGTTCTGAACGGTATTTTATTCTCTTTATAATACTGATACAAAAATTCTGCTTTTAAAGCCGCTACATCTACATTACTCGGACATTCACTGGCACAAGCTTTACAACTTAAACACAAATCGAAAACATCGTACAATTCTTTATGATTAAACTTATTCTCTTGGTTTGAATTTGTTAAATATTCACGAAGTACATTAGCTCTAGCTCTTGTACTGTCCTTTTCATTTCTTGTAGCTCTGTAACTCGGACACATCGTTCCTCCTGCTGAAACCAATTTTCTACAATCTCCAGAACCATTACACTTTTCTGCTGCTCTTAAAATACCTAAACTATCGGAAAAATCTTGAATGGTTTCAATTACAGGTTCTTCTCGATCAACTTCATATCGCAAGCTCTCATCCATTAAAAAGGCATCGATAATTTTACCTTTGTTAAAAATATTTTCAGGATCAAAAACTTGTTTTATGCTTTTCATTAAGGCATAATTTTTTTCGCCAACCATTAAAGGAATAAACTCCGCACGAACAATTCCGTCACCGTGTTCTCCACTAAATGAACCTCCATATTTTTTGACCAATTTGGCAGTTTTAAGTGTTATTTCTCGAAATAATTTTACATTTTCTTTTTTCTTTAAATTTAAAATGGGTCTTAAATGCAACTCCCCAGCACCTGCATGTGCGTAATAAACAGCTTCTTGTCCAAAATCTTCCATCATTTTGGTAAACTCGGCAATGTAATTTGGTAAATCTTTTACTTCAACAGCAGTATCCTCAATACAAGCAACTGCCTTGTCGTCACCAACTATATTTCCCAACAAACCTAAACCTGCTTTTCGCAAATTTAAAGCCTTATTAATTTCCTCACCTTTTAATACTGAATATGCGTATCCAACTTTATTGCTTTTTAAATCAGCAATTAATTCATTTACCTGTTTTTCAGCCTCTTCTTCTGAATCTGTACAAATTTCTAGCATTAAAATTGCCTTGGGGTCTCCTTGTACAAAAAACCTATTTTTTAGTTGCTCTCGGTTATTTTTTGTACAATCTAAAATGGTTTTATCCATTAATTCACAGGTGTACAAATTGTGCTTCATAGCAACAACAACAGCTTGCATACTTTCAATAATACTTTCAAAATGAGCTGCAACCATCACATTTTTTATTGGAGGCAATTCGTCCAATTTAATTTTAATTTCAGTACTAAAATTCAACGTTCCTTCACTTCCCGAAAGCAATTGCGAAATATTAATTTCATCCTCAGTACCACCAAATTCTTTATAATTTAAAAGCGCATCTACAGCATACCCATTATTTCTTCTATGAATTGTTTCTTTTGGAAACTCATTTTTTATTTCTTGCTGTACATTTTCCTTTGAGAGTTCATTGTAAATAGTTTTATATATTTTACTTTCAAGTGAATTCCCTTTTCTTTTTTCTTGAAATTCTTTTACTGAAATTGATTTAAATTCAACTTCCTCTCCGTTACTTAAAATAGTTTTAAGGCTTAAAATTTTATCGCGCGTAACTCCGTATTTTATAGAAGTTGTTCCTGATGAGTTATTACCAACCATGCCGCCAATCATACAACGATTGCTTGTTGAAGTATTAGGCCCAAAAAACAAACCAAAAGGTTTTAAGTAATCATTTAATTCATCTCTAATAACTCCAGGCTGAACAGTGATGGTTTTATTCTTTTCATCAAACGCTAAAATTTTTGTAAAATATTTTGAAATATCCACTACCAATCCGTCACCTACACATTGCCCTGCTAATGAAGTTCCTGCCGCTCTAGGAATTAATGTAATCTTATTTTTTGAAGCAAAATCAATTAGTTTTTTTAAATCAGATTCATCTTTTGGATATGCAACACCTAACGGAATTTTTCGATAAACAGAAGCATCTGTTGCATACATAGTTTTGTGCAAATCATCAACTAATAATTCCCCACTCAATTCGTTTTTTAACTCATTCAAATTCATTTTCTATTGCATTATTTATAAATAACTCCACTACTATGATCTTTTGAAGCTCCTGTAACAGATTGTAAACAATTCACTTCATTTAAATTTTTTAAATATCCCAAAAATGCAAAAACCAACGCTTCCTTATAGTTTATTATTTTCTGACTTGGAATTATCAATTCTGAAGTTGTTAATGCTTTCATTCTTTTCATAAAAAAGTCATTAAAAGTACCTCCACCAGTCACCAAACATTTTCCTTTTTTCTTGTTTAACACGGTTGCGATTTGAATAGCTGAATGCTCAACAAATGTTCTTAAAATGTCATTTATTTCAAGATTATATTTATCAACCATAGGAAGTATTGTTGTTTCAATAAATTCAAAACCTAACGATTTTGGAGCAATTTGTTTGTAAAAATCTAATTGATTTAATTCAGCTAATAACGAATCATTAATAGTTCCATTTGAAGCTAATTTACCTTTATCATCAAATTCCAACCCCAGCTTTGATACGTAATTATTCAAAACAATATTTGCTGGACAAATATCATAAGCAATTCGCTTCATATTAATTTCAGTTGAAACATTTGCAAAACCTCCTAAATTTAAACAATAATCATATTCAGAAAACAACAATTTATCCCCAATCGGTACTAACGGTGCTCCCTGACCTCCTAATTCAACATCTTGAACTCTAAAATCGCAAATGGTTTTAATATTGGTTTTATTAAAAATTTCTGGTCCATTTCCAATTTGCAGTGTATATCCTTTTTCCGGCTTGTGGAAAATAGTATGTCCATGAGATGCAATAAAATCGATATTATCAATGTTGTTTTTTGAAATAAATTCTGAAATAATACTTGCAAGTAACGCTCCGTAATCTTTATCTAATTTTTTTAAGTCGTTTCCAGAGAGTTTGAAACCGTTT
>Ga0209345_10003852_pt1 | contig 15038 bp, 14 predicted proteins | sample Cruoilmetagenom7_FD_187294 | JGI IMG/M metagenome (GOLD analysis project Ga0209345, IMG submission 187294) | Oil polluted marine microbial communities from Coal Oil Point, Santa Barbara, California, USA - Sample 7 (SPAdes) (version 2) | ecosystem: Environmental > Aquatic > Marine > Oil seeps ... | reverse complement strand
ACTTTTTATTTTTATAACATTAAATAATGATTGTATTATTTAATTAGATGCAAATTTTATTCTGGTGATAAATATTATAATTACAAGTTATTACAGGAGATTGTGCTATGTCTGAAAAAAAATTATTTTCTTCAACAGATTTTAAAAAAGCATTGGAAATAGGTCGTCCACCTAATATTGTTAGGCTTTTTCCGAATTCTAAAGCTCTTATAGTTAGTGGAAAGTTCATTGATAGAGGTATGATCGCAAAAGGCAATGCCATTACAATGGCGGCAAATGGAAGAGGATATTTAGTGATAAGAGGGGTTCTTAAAGCAGCACAAAAAGCAAATGCTGCAATAATCATAGAAATAGCCAGATCAGAAGGAGGCGCTAACGCTTACTGCGCAGTGAATTACTGGAATATGGCACGACAGGTTGATGCTATCTGCAATGAGCTTAATATTACAGTCCCTGTGGCCATACATGCAGATCATTATGGAATAAAAAAAATGGAAGAAATTGGGTATGCAAAAATAGAAATTCCTACCATGTTTGAAGCTGGTATAACCTCTATTGCTATTGATGCATCTCATATGCCTGATGATGAAAATCTACTTGCAAGTATTGAATTGAATCCTTTTATCCCTGCCTGGGCAGGACTGGAAACTGAAGTCGGTGAAATAAAGGGAACAGAAGGCCTTTCGACTGTAAGTGAAGCTCTGTTTTTAATACAAGGCTTAAATGCTCATAATATTTTTCCAGACTGGATAGCCTTAAATAATGGAACTGCACATGGCATTGAAGAAAATGATAAAGGTATTCAAGTGGGTTTAACAGCTGAAATACATAAAGCTTTAACACAGTATAATGTTTCAGGTGCTCAGCATGGCACATCAGGAAACAGTTCTGATAGATTAAAAAAGATTGCAAATGAAACAAAAACAACCAAGGCAAATGTTGCAACTGCTTTGCAGATGATTTCCTGGGGGCTTGAAGTTAATGATTATGGTAATGCCATATTTGACAGTAATGGAAATTTCATCAAGAAAAAAAATGAGGGTGTTACAGAAAGTATGTGGGAAGAGATGGTTCATTTTGCAGAATCAAAAGGTATTAAAGGTGGCAACTATAAAAAGTTGAATAAAGAGTTTGAAAACAAACTGCTGGGACAACCCTCTGATATCAGAGAAAGAATGGTGAAAAGGGTAGAAAATTTTACCTATAACATGCTTGTAAATGTTTTAAATGCCAGGGATACAGCTTCTCTTGTTATTGAAGAAATAATAAAAACAGGATCACATGATCCTGGCCCTAAAGTTGGCAGAATTGAGAATTCAGATGAGTGGACAAAAGAAAAAATTATAAAGCGGGCAAAAGCAATTGAAAGCAATGATGGACCTGAAGGCGATTTTGACGATTGATTATGCGAAGCAAAAAATACTGTCATTTTTGCGGCGCCAAACTTGTAGAAAAACTTTATCAAGGGCACATAAGGCTTTTTTGCAGATCATGTAATGAACCAATATATGAAAATCCGGTGCCTGCTGTATGTGCTATTTTAGCGGATAAAGATAATAGGATTCTTTTTGTAAAACGAAAGACAGAGCCTAAGAAAGGATTATGGTGTCTTCCAGGTGGATTTGTTGAACCTGGAAAGACACCTGAAGATGTAGTTTTAAACAAGTTGCATGAAAAAACAGGACTTTTTGCAAATATTGATATACTTATAGGTATTACGCTATCTGATGATTGCGATCATCATTCCATATTATTGGTTTGTTATTTTGTTAAAAGCATATCAGGCACACTAAAAGCTGGTGATGGTGTTTCAGAGGCAGGCTTTTTTCACCCTGAAAATTTGTTTAAAATTGCTTTTGAAAGTCATCTGCGATTTATTAGAATATTTGATGCTGCTTATTCATAAGGCATATACGACTAAATTACTAAGCATAAAGACATAAATATTTAGAAAAGTATTGACATTCTCCTTACTATTTGAGATTGTAAACTCTAAACAGTAAGGAGGGAATATGCTGAAGATCCGACTATCCAATGAACAACGGCTGGAACTCAAAAAATTTCGCAAACAAGCGTCTTCGAAAGATTCTGAAAAAGCTTTAATGACGCTGTTAAGCAATAATGGCAAATCGGTTCCTGAAATTGCCTTGCTGTTAAAACGCAACCAACACACCATTAGAGATTGGCTGAAGCGATATAAAACTCAAGGGATTAAAGGCTTGAATCGGAATTTTTCTCCTGGAAGACCTAATACTATACGAAAAAAAATAAAACAGCAGATTGGGAAGATTATTAAAAATTCCCCAATAAAGAATGGGTATCAGGACTTTACCTGGAGTATCCCCTTAATTACTTTCGAGGTAAATAAAAGGCTGAGCTTAAATGCAAGTTCAAAAACTGTAACACGAGCTCTAAAGGATATGGGCTACGTGTATAAACGTCCATCTAAAATTACACCTGGCCACGCTCCAGGCAAAGAAGAAAAACAAAAAACCGTAAAAAAAATGGTGCAAGAAGTTTTAAAAACAATTGACCGGAAAGAGAGTGTGATTTACGCCCTCGATGAATCACATTTTTCAACAGAACCTTACCTTGTTCAAGGTTGGTTTAAAAAAAGGTAGCCGCCACAGGATTAAAACACCCAGAAAAAGAGAGAACCTCACCTGCCTTGGCTGCTTGAATGTAAGGACACAAAAATTTTATTGGAAAAAATCGATAAAGTCGGGCAGTGATTTATCTTATGGTTTTTAACACAACTACGCCAAAGGACACCGAAAAAGCAAACAGCCATTATTCTGGACAATGCAGGCATCCATAAATCCAGGAAGGTGAAAAGATAAAGGTGAAAAGATATTTGAAACGACATCAAAATATTAATTTTTTTTATTTGCCAACTTATTCTTCAGAGTATAATCCGGTGAAATTTTTATAGAAATGGATTAAGCCGAAGGTTTATGGGTTTTCAGCCATAGGGGCATTGCAGAGTTGGTTTACAAGTTTAGGAAATTAGTGTGGCATTATAACAAAGGCACACTACACAACCCAATAAGGTTTAACTATAAGGCCTATGGAAAATTATTATAGTTATTTATGTCTATATGCTTAACATAACCTGCCTTGGTTTTTAAATTTATCATGGATTTATTTTTGACATTTTTATTTTAATATTTTTTAAAGTTTTTGGAAAGGCTAGCCGATTAGTTAATAAAGAGCACATTTTATCAAGATAAAAGAAAAGTAAAGTACCATAACAAAAAATGGTAATCAAGTTTATATGGAGTCATTATGAACATAGATAATATAGTAAACCTTACAAAGGTTACTGCTGATTATAAGCGGCAGTCATACGTTAATAACGCTGAAGACAAAAAAAATATTAATGAACGAAACAGGTCATCTGGTGAAGATGCTCAAAATAAAGTTAATCAAAATGACCGAGTGAGTCTGTCCTCAACATCAAAAGACATGCAGCTTGCAAAAAAAGCTGTGGAATCTGTTGAAGATGACACTTCGGATAAAATGGATAGATCTAATAAGATAAAACAAATAAAGCATTCGATTGATACAGGGCAATATGAAGTAGATCCTGAAAAAATAGCAGAAAAAATGCTTAAAGGAATCAGTATTGATGAGATTATTTAAATAATTAGGTATATAATCTTTTTTAATCGAGGTATTTCCCAATGATAAAAGTCACAAACTTTACTCAAATATCATATCCTGACCATAAGCAAAAAATAAACAAACATGATACAAATTTATTTAAAGAAAAATTGTCTGATGCTTTAAAGGAAAATACCACATTAAATATTGATAGATCCATTCCACAACCCCTGCAAGGTGTAAGACCGGCTGCAGCTATTGATAATGTTACTGTTTCAGATCAGCTTATCGATAATGCCGACCAATTACTTGATTTACTTGATAATTATGCTTGCGATATAAACAACTCTGAAAAAACGCTTAAAGATATCAATCCTAAAATAACTGCTGTTAGGGACAAAGCTTTAAAACTTATGGAAGAAATGAATCAAAAAACGTCCTGTAATGCAGATTTAAAAGAGATTGTAAATCAATGTGCTTTACTTGCAAATTTAGAATATATTAAATTTCAAAGAGGTGATTATATATAACCTGTAATTTATACAGGTAAATAGCAAAGACGCCAATAGTAAACCTAATAAAAATTTTTGACTAATCAAAACTATGAAACAGATTAAAGCATTTATCTTTAACCTGTTTCATATAAAATGGTATCTTGCAAATTATTTGCAAGATACCATTTTATATGAAATTGATGCTATCCAACTTCAGTTTTTGCCTTTATCCACAATTTTTCCTTTTCATCTCTTGATACATCTTTAATGTGTCTTCCTTTTTTTGCAACTATCTTTTCCATAAATTTAAAACGTTTTTTAAATTTATCTGTTGACTTTTTTAATGCTGTTTCAGGATTAATATTTGCAAAACGAGCTACATTGACGAGAGTAAAAAGGACATCACCAAATTCAATATAAGCTTTTTCAAAATTATTGTTTTGTATTTCATTTTGAAATTCAACCCACTCCTCTTTTGCTTTGCATATGACATCAGAGATGTTATCCCAGTCAAAGCCTGTCTGAGCTGCGCGTTTTGATATTTTATTAGCACGTATCAAAGAAGGAAGAGATAAAGGGATTGAATTAAAAATGGAATCCTGTTTGACAGATTTTTTTTCCTTTTGTTTTATCTCACGCCATTTTTTTTTAACTTCTTCTATACTGTCTACAGGAGAATCACAAAATACATGAGGATGGCGGCGAACCATTTTTTTATGGTTAACATGTATAACATCAAAAATGTCAAAATGCCCTGCTTCCTTATACAAAATAGATATAAACAGTATATGAAATAAAACATCGCCCAGCTCCTCACAAATATCATCTACTATGCCAGATTCAATCGCATCAATAAGTTCATAGACTTCCTCAAGCATATATGATATCATAGTTTTAGAAGTTTGCGCTTTATCCCATGGACATCCGTTAACACCTCTTAATCTTTCTATTAATTGTAATAAATTTTTAACTTTCACTTTTTTGATTCCTAATCGCCAGGCTGTTACAAAACGCAATTTATCCAATTTCCGCGTTAGAAAATTAATTTGATCCTCGGAATACCGCTTGTATGCCTGCGGTCAAATTAATTTTCCGCCTTGAACTTGAAAAAATTTTCATTCCGTAACAGCCTGTCGCTATAAATTTATATAAATACAGGTTTTTTCAGGCTAAATATTATTATTTTTTTGCTGAATCAATACCCCATTTTTTTTTAAATTCTTCAATTTTTACAATGAATTTATTTTTCATTTCATATGGAATAACTTTTGCCATATTTTCAGAAAAAAGGATTAAATGAGGAGAAATAATAGAATTTTTTATAATATCCCCATTATGTAAAAAAGACGTTAATACGACAAGTAATACAGATACGATTAGCAATCCTCTTATAATGCCAAATAATGCTCCGCAAATACGATCTACCAAACCTAAATAGGCAATATTAAACAAATATTTAATAAGAACTCCTAGAAGACTTATTAAGGTAAAAACTATACAAAAAATTAACATAAAAGCTATTATTTTACAGTATTGGGCATTGAAATTCCATTCAGCTAGAGGTAAGGCGATTTTTAGATAATAGTTGTAAGCAATATAGTATCCTCCTATAACACCAATGATTGAAGATACCTCTTTAATTAAGCCTCTGAATATTCCCCTTATAAAGCAGAACCCTAAAACAACAATTATTATAATATCAAATGGATTCATAAGTGTAACCTCTTATTATTTTTAAAAAGCGCTTGTTTTTAAAAAGCGCTTGTATAATAAATTAAAATCATTATTGTATAAAAAAAAACTAAAGTGTAAACAATAAGAAAATAACAAATATTGTCAATCATTATTTTTATATATACTTTTAATTTGCATTGAAAACTAATAATATTAATATGACTATTTGTAACTTGCACCATTCGACAATCAATCTGAGCGAATAAATCTATAGCTAAAACGGATATAATTGTAAAGTAAAGATGTTTGAAAATACAAATGCAATAAAAACAAAAATTTCCTTTCCAGATAATGATTTTGCAAGGCAGCTTTTTGGAGAACATAACAGCAATCTTCAAAAAATTGCAGAAAATATTGATATAACGATACATTCACGAGGCAATAATGTATATGTAATAGGAGATAAAATATCTGTAGGCTTAGCTCGAAATGTGCTTAAGCAGCTCTATGGATTGATAAAACAGAAGTATCCGGTTTATCCCAATGACATTGATTATGCTGTTAGGATTTTACGCTCTGATAACCGCATTAAACTTAAGGATATATTTTTAGATACTGTATTTATTTCATCTGATAAATGCTCTATTACTCCTAAAAGCCAAATACAGAAAGATTATATTGATGCAATTAGAACAAGTGATATTGTTTTTGGAATAGGCCCTGCAGGTACAGGCAAGACATACCTTGCTATGGCTATGGCTGTTTCAGCTCTTTTGAAAAAAACTGTAAAAAAAATTGTACTAACAAGACCAGCAGTTGAGGCAGGAGAGGCCTTAGGTTTTTTACCAGGAGATTTATCTGAAAAAATTGATCCTTATTTAAGGCCTCTTTATGATGCTCTTCAGGATATGATGCAATTTGAAAAGGTTTCTAAAATGCTTGAACAAGGGACTATTGAAGTTGCTCCACTTGCATATATGCGTGGCAGGACATTGAATGATTCCTTTATTATTTTAGATGAAGCACAAAATACAACATCAGAACAAATGAAAATGTTTTTGACACGTATTGGATTTGGGTCAAAAGCAGTTATTACGGGTGATATAACTCAAACTGATCTTCCATCAAATAAGTCTTCAGGTTTGATAGAAGCAAAAGATATTTTGAAAAATATTAAAGGAATAAAAATTGTATTTTTTTCTGAGAGTGATGTAGTTAGGCACAGATTGGTGCGGGAAATAATAAAAGCATATGAAAAAAAAGACGAAAAAATAAAAGTTTACAAAAGATAAATTAATTTGCTTTTATATCTTAAATATAGCAAAGTGTTTTTATACGTGAAACAATTTATTTGCACCGTGAGATTTATTATACTTTAATATATTGTTGCTCAAATTATAAGTACTGAAAAATCAGAAATTTTTAAACTTTTTAAAATAAATATAGGATCTAAATAAATTAGTTTATAAATTTTCGACAATGGTATTTATAAAAATAATATACATATGGAACATTAAAAAATAATATCATTGATATGAATATTGAAAAAAGCAAAGAAACGATAAGTAACCAGCTAAGCTCTAGCAATTATATCAGATGGGCTATTTTATTGTTTGTAACTTTAATATTTGTTTTAATCCTTTACCCGAATATTGTTGTTAATAAGAATTTTTACAAAATAGGCGATATCGCTAAAAGAGATATAAAGTCATCTAAGGATTTTTTTATTGAAGACAATGGGGCTACAAATGCAAGGTGCAAAAGAGCTGTCAACGCTGTTATTCCAATTTACGATTACGATACGAACCTTTCTGTCAAACTTTGCCGAAATGTTAAGAATGCTTTTGCCGAGCTAAGAGAGATTTATGAAAAAGAAAAAAATGATAATACACCGACAACGTCGGATGTGATTAGTTTACCAGAAAAAACCATACCAGAAAAAACCATACCAGAAAAAACCATACCAGAAAAAACCATACCAGAAAAAACAGCAATTTTTAATTCTACAGTATCCAAAAAGCTATGGAATTCGAAGGAAAAATTTGAAAAAAAAATTGGTATTTCCATCAGCAATGGAGCTTATTTGATTTTAGTTAGGGAAAAAGTTTCGGAAGATATTGCAACTTACATATCAAAAATTTTGTCTGCAATACTCAAAAACGGTGTTGTGTCAAACAAGGATATTCTTTTAAAAAATGTTGAAAAAGGAATTATTTTAAGAAATGTTGAAACAAAAGCAGAAGAAGTAGTCCACAATTTGAAGCGCTTTTACGGTTTAGATCAGGCCAAGACCATGGTAAGGATTATTGGCCATCCAATCTTAAATAATATAAATTACAACCTAAGGAACCTTATTGTTGATTTTGTTCAAAGACTTATTCAGCCAAACATTACATTTAATAGGAATAAAACTGAAGAGAGGAAAAGTCAAGCAGCAAAAAAGATAAAACCTGTTATGTACAAGGTTAAGGCTGATGAAATGATTCTGCGTGAAGGAGAAAGAGTTACAGAAAATATATTATTAAAACTTGAGGTATTAAAACTTGAGGTTAAAAAAAAGCAGTTGATTACAACAAGCCTGGGAGCTGCTGGTATCATATTTACTATATTGCTGATAGGTTATGTTCTGCATATAAAAGATAATACGAGATTTTGTAATAATCAGAATAAGAATTTGCTGTTTATTGCATCTGTTCTTGTGGTTTCACTAATAATTGCAAAAATATCAGCATCTTTTTCTGAATCACTTGTCCAGAATTTGCCTTTACCTGTTCCTGCTTTATCAATGCCTTTTAGCAGTCTTATTGCTTCCGGGTCTATGCTTATATGTATTTTTTTGTTCCTTGACACAGCAGTTGCTTTTGCCGCGGTAAGCGCAGTATGTGTGGCTGTTATATTTCATAATAGATTTGAAGTTTTCCTATACTGTTTTTTAAACGGTTCAATGGCTGCTTACTGGGTTCAAAACTGCAGAGAACGTAAAGTTTTTATTAAGGCCGGGTTGAAACTTGGTTTTCTGAATATACTACTTGTAACTACAATTAACTTTTATTTGGCTGATTTTTCCTTTTACCAACTGCTCTGGGGATGGGCTTTATCTTTTATAGGAGGGCTGATTGCTGGAATAATAACATCAGGCATTGCTCCTCTTGTTGAAATTGCTTTTGGTTATACAACAGACATAAAGCTTCTTGAGCTTGCAAATCTTGAAAGCCCAATTTTACGCAGACTCATGATTGAATCCCCAGGAACATACCATCATTCTATGGTAGTTGGTTCCATGGTAGAAGCTGCAGCTTCCGAAATTGGTGCAAATCCTTTGCTTGCAAAAGTATGTGGATATTATCATGACATTGGCAAACTCAAGCAACCTTTGTATTTTGTAGAAAATCAGGTAAAGGGAAAAAATAAGCATGATAAACTTGCTCCATCAATGTCTAGTCTAATTCTTATCGCGCATGTTAAAAATGGAGTTGAATTTGCAACTCAAAATAAGCTTGGGCAAGATATCATAGATACAATCAGACAGCATCACGGAACAAGTCTTATCAAATTTTTTTATGATAAGGCTAAGCAGCTTAAAGGTGAAGGCGGAGTTAACATTAATAATTTCAGATATCCAGGCCCAAAGCCTCAGACAAGAGAAGCAGGTCTTGTTATGCTGGCTGATGTTGTTGAGGCAGCATCAAGAACGATTGATAATCCAACTCCTTCAAGAATCCAAGGGCTTGTGCAAAATCTTATTAATAAGGTGTTTTCAGATGGACAGCTGGAAAATTGTGAACTAACATTAAAGGATTTACATAAAATAGCAAAAATTTTCATTAAGATTTTAACCGGAATTCATCACCATCGTATTGAATATTCAGAAAATCTTTCTACAAGTAACGGAAAGAAAAAAAATGGAAGTACTGATAAACAACAGACAAACCAGACGAGCAATAAATCTGGAAAAAATTCGGAAGAAGACAAAGGCCATCTTAAACGCCTTGGACTGTCCTGAAGGAGAGCTTTCGATTTTAATTGTTGATGATTCTCAAATTCAAGTTTTCAATAAAAAATATTTTGGAAAAGATCGTCCAACTAATGTAATATCATTTTCAATGCAAGATGGTGATTTCTCAAATATAAATCCGCATATTTTAGGAGATGTTGTTATTTCTGTTGAAACAGCAGAAAAAGAGGCCAGGGAAACAGGTATAACAATGTCAGAGAGATTTAACTATCTTTTGATTCATGGAATTCTTCATATTTTTGGTTATGATCATGAGAAATCAGAAGATGAAGAGTTTGAAATGATTAAAAAAAATGAAGAACTTATGGATTTGACTTACAAGTTAAGATAAGAAAAATTTTTTGGAGGTTTTTTTACTAATGGCTGGATTAGCTGTAAATGTTGACCATGTTGCAACGCTCAGAGAGGCAAGAAAATCTGTATATCCGAATCCTGTTTCAGCTGCAATACTGGCGGAACTGGCAGGAGCAAATGGTATTGTGGTACACCTTAGAGAAGACAGACGCCACATACAAGACAAGGATGTTGAGATACTAAGACAAATTGTTCAGACAAAACTAATACTCGAAATGGCGCCTACATCTGAAATGGTTGGGATTGCATTAAATATTAGACCGAATCTTGTAACTTTAGTGCCTGAAAAACGAGAAGAACTTACCACTGAAGGTGGATTAGATCTTCTTTTTCACAAAAATACAATTGGAGAAACAATTAGTTCATTGCAAAACAGTGGAATACCTGTAAGTATTTTTATAGATCCTGATCCTGATCAGATTAAGATTGCCCATATGCTTAATGCCTCCAAGGTAGAATTGCATACAGGAACATTTTGCGATGCCAAAACAGATAAAATGAGAGACAGTGCTTTTTCCAAAATTGTTAATGCTGTAAAACTTGTACGCAAGTTAAAGATGGGATTAAATGTCGGCCATGGAATTTCATACAACAATATAACGGCATTTGAAGGACTTTATGAAATAGATGAGTTTAGTATTGGCCACAGTATTGTTTCAAAAGCCGTGCTGGTTGGTATAGAAAAGGCCGTGAAGGAAATGTTGGCTTTAATAAAAGTGCTGTAATTAATTTTGTTTAAGTTTTAGATGAAACAACTTAAATATAAATGTTTTAAGTGGAAGTTATTCTATCTGTGACTTTCAGATAAAATATCGCCTGTCTACTTCTACTTAAGGAAAGATTATAAAATGTTTCTTGTAACTTCTGAAGAAATGCAACAGATAGACCGTCAAACTATTGAATCATTCGGTTTGCCTGGAAGAGTCCTTATGGAAAATGCCGGGCGTGGAGCAACACAGATTTTTTTTGACAGTTTTCATGATATTTTAAACAAAAAAATAGGTGTTGTTGCAGGACGTGGGAACAATGGCGGCGATGGTTTTGTAATTGCCCGTTATCTATTTCAAAAACAAATTAAAGTAACTGTATATCTCCTTTCTGAAAAAAATCTTGTTAAAGGTGATGCTGCTTCAAACCTGGATTTACTAGACGTTCTGGGGGTTGAAGTTATTGAAATGCCTGACCTTGACTCTTTTGAAAAGCATAAAAATTCAATGCTCAGCAAGGATATATGGATAGATGCCATATTAGGAACAGGGCTGAAATCAGATGTCAAAGGATATTTTAAAGATGTCATTACGTTTATAAATTCTTTGAAAAAATCAGTTTTTGCAGTGGATATGCCTTCTGGATTAAATTCTGATACAGGTCAGATATGTGGTATTTGTATGCAGGCAGATACTACTGCAACTTTTGCATTTCCTAAAAATGGTCATTTTCTTTATCCTGGAGCTGATTACACTGGAAACCTCAAAGTGGTGGACATAGGTATTCCACAGTATATTGTAGCTCAGGTAGAACCTTTGCAATATCTTTTAAAAGCTGAATGGATTTGCAGCTTTTTTCATAAAAGACCAGCTGATATTCATAAAGGAGATACAGGTCATCTCATTGCAGTTGCAGGTTCTGTGGGGAAAACAGGTGCAGCAGTAATGACAGCTATCTCTGCCATGAGAGCTGGAGCAGGACTTGTTACATTAGCTGTACCTGAAAGCATAAATCATGTACTTGAAACGCAGGTGATAGAAGCTATGACACATCCTCTTCCTGAAACTAATGGTGGCATGCTTGATGAGTCATCGTTTGATATGATTATTGATTTGTTAAAGGGTAAAAAATGCCTTGCCATAGGTCCTGGTCTTGGAACAGCACCTGGGACAAAAATGCTTGTTCAAAAAATTGTTAAAGAAAGTCTTTTACCTGTTGTGATCGATGCTGATGGTATAAATAATATTGCCGGCAATACAGATATATTAAAAAACAACGCAGCTCCTGTAATTTTGACTCCTCATCCCAAAGAGATGTCAAGGCTTACTAATACAACTGTTAGCAGTATTCAAAAAGACAGAATAAAAAGTGCAAGAAATTTTGCTGTAGAATATAATGTTTATGTTGTGTTAAAAGGCGCAGGCACAGTTATTGCGCATCCAGATGGAAAAGTGTTCATTAACCCAACAGGTAATTCAGGTATGGCATCAGGCGGTATGGGAGATGTTCTAACAGGTATTATTGCAGGATTTATATGCCAGGGATATTCACCTGGATTATCTGCAAACGCAGGAGTTTATCTGCATGGCGCTGCAGCTGATGCTCTGGCAGAAGAAAAAATGCCCTTTGGCTATCTTGCAACAGATCTATTAAAAATTATTCCAGAACAGATTGGAAGACTTATGGAATACAGGGATCCGGAAACATCATCTTTGATTTATTAATTTTCACCAGCTTTTTTAAACAAACCATCTGCTTTTTTAAAAAACAGGTCTAATTCCAACCTTTTCCAAATACTATTTCCAGGGATAACATTAATGAGTCTGTTGATTTAGTCGATTTTTTAAAATTGACGCATATCATGCGGTGTATTCCAGTGTCGAACTATACTACATGTTGTGGGTTACATGTGTGTTTGGTAGTAAATCAACAGACTCATTAATGATTATCTTAAAAAAACAATCTCAAAAGCAATAAATATAATCGCCATACCATAATATGACTTTTATTAAGTTATGCAGAATAAACTGAAAAAAATAAAGTTGTTTAGAATAATCAGATTTTTTAAGACAAAGTAAAGCGGAATCTAACCTTGGATCATCAATGGTAACAGTAAAAAAACATAGTAAAAAAATAATTTTTGACTTTACATATTGTCTGATAAAAGCTTACATGATAATAGGTTTTAGGTAAAAGCTATTTTGTTTATATAAAAATTTTGTTCAATACGAAAAAAAGGTGATAAAATGGGAAATCAACTTGCACAAATCCTTGTAAATTTATCAAATAAAATATCTGAATACAGCGCAATCTCAGGCGAAGAGCTTATGTTGCTTATAGATCAGGAGATGGAAAAATTAACAGAGGAAGATAAAACCAGTTTGGCAGAGATGGTTGATGGTAATACAAAAACAAAAATTTTTGAAAGCATAACAGGAAAACACCGTATTTCTGTATTTTCCCCTGATATGCATGTACAGATTAATCATTTAGGGGAAATATTTTTCTGTCCGCCTACACACAGATATATGCCAAATGAGCTTGATAAGGCTTTTGTCCGATTGGTTAATATTAGATTTTCTGATGTTGCACAACAAATGGACGATTTTGTATGCAGTTTTATGAAAAAATGCCATTATCAAATTTCTGATTCAAAGTGTATTATACAAAAAGCATTCAAAAGCTATCAGGCTGCTAATGATAACTTTGAATATTTTGTATATTTGTTTCCGTCCATAACTTTTGTATCTCAATGTATTGAAACAATTAAATCAATGGATAAAGATCTTATAATTGTTGTTCCTTCAGAAAAAAGTCCAGCTCCATTTGTGGAGTTTATCAGGGAAAACAGTGAACTTACTGAAAAAGACACAAAAATTATGATATGGGTTGCCAACATTTCACAAAAAAACATAAGCCCTTTTGTGGGACTTTGCAAGGACGAAGAGTTCTGGATAAATTTTTCAAATCCTGAAAAGTCCCTTCAGGCAGCGAAAATGTGGTGTAAGGGAGTAATAAAATCAAAGGTGTTAGACAATAAAATCTAGCTTTTCAATAATTTTTCCCACAGCTAGGACTGCTGGTGAATCATCAGGAAGCTGAATAAGCGGTTTGCCGATCTGATCAAATTCTGTAATATTTTTATCGTCAGGAACTATTCCGGCAATTATAATATTGTGCTTTTTTGCACTTTTTGCAAATGTTTCTGATTGCTCCTCTGATGCACGGTTTAATATTACATAAATATTGTCAAATGTTATTTCAAGGCTTTGTGCAATTTCCTTAATAAGCTTTGCTGTATTTAATCCCCTATATGTTGCATCTGTGACAATAATCATATTATCCACATTTCGTGTGGTTCTTCTGCTTAAATGTTCAAGCCCTGCTTCACAATCAATAACAGTGATGTCATAGTGATGTGCAAATTTTTCTATTGCATGTCTTAAAATATCATTTACCAGGCAATAACAACCAGGCCCTTCAGGGCGACCTATTGCCAGAACAGAAACGCAAGGGATTTCAGCAAGTATATCTCTTATCTGATATTCAAGCATCATGCTTACCGGAACATCAGTTGCAGGACCTCTTCCAGGTCCTCTGACAAGATTTTCTCTAATATCACCTATTGTTTTATCTAACGTTACTCCCAAAGCAGGGGGCAAGGTAGTAGCAGGGTCTGCATCTATAGCAAGTATTTTTAATTTTTTTTTTATTAAATGCTTTATTATGATAGAAGACATAACTGTCTTTCCTGTGCCACCTTTTCCGGAAAGAGCAATAACTGTTTTCTTATTATTATTATCCATTTGTAACCTCCAAAAGACCTTGTTTAAATAAACTAAAGAAAATCTAAAAATTTCAGTTTGTTTTCTTTTAGCATAATTTTTTAAAAAAACAAAGATAGTATACCATATTAAAAATTTACTTAAAATCAGTATAATGATAGATGAGCTTGGCTTTGTATTTAACCCATTTTTATTTTTATAAGCATTTGCTTATAAAAAAAGAAAAAGATTTAGTTAGGATCGGCATCAAATGCGATGGAGTTTTTATAAAAGCAGCATTGAAGATTAAACAACTATTGCTATAGACCGTCACATAAATAATTTCAGCAATAGACTGAGCTATGGTGAAATTTAAAAACCTCTGAAACTCGCTGCGCTCAAACAGTCAGAGTTTTTTAAATTTCA
>Ga0209345_10003850_pt1 | contig 15040 bp, 9 predicted proteins | sample Cruoilmetagenom7_FD_187294 | JGI IMG/M metagenome (GOLD analysis project Ga0209345, IMG submission 187294) | Oil polluted marine microbial communities from Coal Oil Point, Santa Barbara, California, USA - Sample 7 (SPAdes) (version 2) | ecosystem: Environmental > Aquatic > Marine > Oil seeps ... | reverse complement strand
TTCATCTTGGTTTTCACCTAAAGAATATAAAACACCCAATGTTGAAACAACTACTTCTTTTGCAGCTAATCCAGTTTGCAGAGCTATACTCATTTTCCAATCAAATCCAAGTGGTGCAAATATTGGCTCAGAAAATTTACCAATTTGACCTAGATAACTTTGTTCTAATTTAGCAACTGCGAACTCATTTTCTAAAACTGTTTTTTCACTCTTAACTATTGTTTTTTCTATCTTAGTTTCATATTTATTATTAAGTTCTAAATTATGTGGGTAATTACTTAAAAACCATACGAGCATTGCTGCTGCTGCAATAAAAGTACCTGCTTTTTTCAAATACATCCAAGTTTTTGTTAGAACTGTATGCCAGATTAGTTTAGCTGAAGGAAGTCTATATTTTGGCATCTCCATAACAAAAGGTTCATCCATACCTTTAAATGCCGTTAGTTTTAATATTTTTGCAGCTATTAAACCTAAAATTGCTCCCGATATATAAATAAAGAATAAAATATTTCCAGCCATATCAGGTGAGAAAAACGCACCTGCGAATAGTACATAAACAGGAAGCCTTGCGCCACAACTCATAAAACCAATAATAAAAAGAGTTAAAAGTCTATCTCTATCATTTTTTAGTATTCTAGCACTCATATAAGCAGGGATCGAACAACCAAAACCTGTTACTAAAGGTATAAATGATTGACCATGAAGTCCAAACTTATGAAAAAATCCATCAAGTAAAAATGCAACTCTTGACATATACCCAGTGCTCTCTAAAAGAGCAATTCCAATAAAAAGAATAATAATATTTGGCACAAACAATACAACTGCCCCAACACCGGCTATAATACCATCTACTACAAGAGAGCGTATATCATCATTTTTTATTGTTGCTCCTATTGTATCTCCAAACCAGCTAAAAAAGCCATCTATCCACTCCATAGGAATTGAGCCTAACTCAAAAGTTACCTGGAAAAGAGTCCACATGAAAAATAAAAATATTGGAATACCAAATTTAGGATGAATTAAAACAGAGTCTATCTTTTCAGTTAAAGTTTTTTTCTCTTCTGCCTTAGTTTGATTTAAAACTTCTGCCGCTATACCTCTGTTAAAAGAAGCATATTCCTCTGCAAAAGCTTCTTTAATATCATCACTATCATGATGAAGTTCCACATGCCGAGATGCTTCTATTAAAATTGGTTGTAGTTCTGTCCAGATAGGATTATCATGAATTTTCGCATATGTTTTTTTATTATTTTTTAGAAGATTTATGGCAACATTTCTATAAGAATTAACAGCATCATATTTATGTTTATTTAAATAATTTACTATTACAGATATCTCTTCTTCTACAGGCTCACTAAAAATCAGTTTTGGTTCTTGTTTTTGTGATTCATGCTGTGATAAAACAGCTTCAATAAGTTCTTCTATACCATTTTTTGTAACTGCTGAAACTTTTATACAAGGGATACCAAGTAGTTGTGACATATACTCAGAATTTATCTCTATGCCCTCTTTCTCTGCTTCATCACTCATATTTAAAGCAATAACCATATTTTTGCTCATACTCATAAGTTCTGAGCTTAGTTGAAGATTTTTTTCTAAGTTTGTAGAATCTACTACATTGATTATTAAGTCATAGCTCTCAGCACAAAGGTAATCATGAGTTACCCTCTCTTCAATCGTATAATCTGTAAAAGCGTAAGTTCCAGGTAAATCTACAACTGTAAAATGATAATCTTTATAGTCAAATAAAACTTCTGATTTTTCAACCGTTACACCAGTAAAATTTCCCACATGCAAGTGTGCATTTGAAATAGAGTTGATAAGCATACTTTTACCAACATTTGGCTGACCAACAAGAGCTACTTTTATATGATTAGCTATTACTGGACAAGCTTTTCCTATCATATCATTCATATTGCTTCTACTTCTATCATATCAGCTTCTTGAGCTCTTAATGCTATACGCATTTTTCCTACTTTAACTTCTATAGTACTTTTACCAGGTGCATGTTCTAAAACTTCTAAAATAGCTTCTTTCATAATACCAAAAGATATAAGCCTTTGTTTTAATTCACTTTGAGCATTTAATTTGATAACTTTTAATTTATCGCCTCTTTCGCATTTAGATAATGTATTCATAATAATTTCTTTATATTTTAATTTTATAATGATAATAGATATCATATTAATAGTTGATTAATCAAAAACTATAATCAAGTCTCACAAGAGTTCTGTCAAAAGTATTGTTATTACAAGATGAGCTAAACTTTGTGTAGATAGCTTCAAGGTATAGTCTATCAGTTATATCGTAAGTAAATATAGCATCTTTTTCTATTATATGCCCACAATCGTTATAAAACTTTCCATATACAAGTTCTATAACTCCACCGTCTAGATATTTCTGAGTAAATTCATAACCACCAGCAACTCTGTAAGCTTGGGCATTTATTTTAGCACTTTGAGAAATTGCACTTATTGTTGCTTCATCAAGTGAAGTATAGTATGGTCCACCACCAAAACCATCTGTTATATACTCTCCATCATCTACTATAGCTATATTATATGCGCCACCTATAAAAGCTCCATAGTAGTGTAAGATGGACATTGCTCCAAAAACATCTCCATCTACATTTGAGTTATTTAATTCGTTTAAACTGGAATATTGAACTCCATAATCAAGGTGTAATTTCTCTCCATCTATAAAATAGATTCCAATAATTTCTGCATAAGTTATAGAAGCTTGTTTATCAATATAGTTTTGCCATATAGAGATTTCAGAATTTTTTGCATATTCATAACTTAAAGATGCACTTATCATCCCAAAACTATTTTCATCAACTAGGTCCTTAAAAACATCTTGAGATGCACCAATCTCCTCATCCTGAGAATCATATCCTGCCCATTTTGTTAAATATACTAGCTGTGAATTTAGCTCAGATGTATAATCTACTTTTGCCCATCCACCTTCAAATGTATTAGGTGCCATTCTAATATCATCACTATTTGCATAAGGTGTTTCAACTTTTACTCGTCCAAGTTTTGTTTGGAAAAAATCATTTTCATAATTAATACTAGCTTGTGAAACATAAGCAAATGAATCTTTATCAGTATTTAAAAAATCTTCATTTGTTCTATCTATTGAGGGGTTAATAAAATTTAAACTTTGTGAAATATATACAGATAAATTTAAAGAAAAATCATTATATGATGCAGTGGTAATCCCAAGTTCCCCACCAATTGCACTTGCTTTTTTTTCCTCTTTTGGCAAATCACTTAACTTATGTGCACTATCAATATATGCAAATCGAATTTTTCCATATACATCTGCATAATCAAACATATTATCAAAAGTATCTGCTTTTTTTGGAAGTTCTTTTACTATTTCAAACTTTCCTGCAACTTTTGAGTGAACAAGTCCACTTTGTTGGAACTCTGTATTATTTTTTTCTTGTGCTGTTTGTATATTATTATCAAGTTGTGCTATATAAATTGCATCTATCATTTTCAATCCATTTATTAAATATGAAAGAATTATAATACTAATAATCTTAGTATATGCTTAATATTGATAATTATTATCATTATCTATTAGGGTTGAGATATATTTTAATCTGGCATGTGGAATTTCCACATGCCAAAACTATTTTTTAATAGCAAACCTTTGGTATAAAATTGGAAGTAAGACTAAAGTTAAAAATGTAGATGATACTAGTCCGTTAATTATCACTATTGCAAGTGGTTTTTGAATCTCTGAGCCAGGTCCAGTTGCAAATAGCATAGGGATAAGACCAAGTGCAGCGATAAATGCTGTCATTAAAACTGGTCTTAGTCTTCTTAAAGAACCAATAGTTACTAGCTGTATAGAGTCTTTAACTTTATTTCTTAACTCATTAAAATAATTAAGCATAACTACACCATTTAATACTGCAATACCCATTAAAGCAATAAATCCAACAATCGCTGGAACACTAAGGTATTCTCCAGTAAAATACAATCCAAAAATACCACCAATTAAAGCAAAGGGAATATTTAGTAAAACTAAAAATGCCTGTAGTGATGACTTGAAAGTCAATAGTAACAATATAAAAACAAGTCCTATACTAAGAGGTACTATAAAAGCTAATCTTTTTGAGGCTCGTTGTTGATTTTGATATTCTCCTCCAAACTCAACAAAATATCCTTGGGGAAGTTTTATCTCTTTATCTATTTTAGAACTAAGTTCATCAACAAAACCAACCAAGTCTCGTCCAACTACATTTGTTTGAACTAAAGATTTTCTCATACCATTTTCATGATCTATCTGAACAGGTCCTTGCGTCATTTTAAACGCAACAAGCTCATTTATCTCAACGCTATTACCATCTGCTAAAACATACTGTAGGTTAGTATTTTTAACCATACTTGTTTGCATGTCTCGTGAGCCTTTTATCATAAGGGGGATTCTTCTAAGTTCTTCTTGTATAATCCCCTCTTGGCTTCCATTGATAGCACTTTGCAAATATGATGACAAGTCTCTACGACTTACGCCATAACGAGCCATTGCTTCATCTTTAAACTCTATTTTCCAATATGCTACACCCTCATTTGCCTTTTTATAAACATCACTACTGCCCTCTATATTTTTTGTAATTCTTGCAATATCCTGAGCAATATTTTCAAGTTTTGATGAATCTTCACCATAAATATTTACAACAATATCACCACGTGAACCACTAATCATCTCTGATATTCTCATAGCAATAGGTTGTGTAAATCCATACTCTATCCCTACAAACTCATCAAGGACAACTCTAAGTTCATCAAGCAACCATTCATTTGAAGGAACTCGCCATTCATCTTTTGCTTTAAGAACTAAAAATGTATCTGTATCGTTTAGTCCCATTGGATCTAGTCCTATCTCATCACTACCGCCACGTGCAACTATAGAAAGTACTTCTGGTACTTTTCTTATAAGAGTTTCTTGAATATTAAGGTCAATATCACGACTTGCTTCAAGTGAGATAGACGGATTTTTCTCTATCCCTATAATCACATTTCCCTCATCAAGTTCTGGCATAAAAGTCTTACCAACTTGAGTATAAGCTCCAACAGCCAATACCCATAAAATTCCAGCTATTAAAAATACGATTTTTTGATGAGATAAAGTATATTTTAAAACTTTTTCATATTTATCTTCAAGAAAAACCATTAAAGGAACTTTGGCATGTGGAACTTGCTTTAAAACATAAAAACTGACTACTGGAATAAACGTTAGTGCTAAAATCAATGATGATGTTAATGCAAAAACAATACTCAGTGCAACAGGTACAAAAAGTTTCCCCTCTAGTCCCTCTAATGTTAAAAGTGGTAAAAAGACTATGATAATTATAAGTATTCCAGTAAATACTGGACTAGCTACCTCTTTGGCTGATTTTAAAACTAAGTCAAACTTTGGTTCATTTTTGTACTTTTCATCATGAAGATGCTCACTTATATTTTCAACCATAACAACACCGGCATCAACTAACATACCAATTGCAATAGCCAAACCACCAAGACTCATAAGGTTTGCACTTATTCCAAAATAACCCATAGCAATAAAAGTCATCATTGCAGCAAATGGCAAGATGATAGCTACACTAAATGCAGAAGCAAAATTACCTAAAAATAAAAATAGAACTATCACTATCAAAACTAAAGCTTCTAAAAGTGCAGTTGAAACTGTATTTATAGCTTTATCCACTAAGTCTGAACGATCATAAAAAATATTTATCGTTGTTCCCGTTGGTAAATCTTTCTCAATTGCTTCAAGTTCACTTTTTACTCTTTTTAAAAGACTTGAAGTATCAACACCTTTTCTTGAGAGTATTAAACCTTGAACAGCTTCTTCCTCTCCATCTTTAGTAACAAAGCCAGCTCTTGTTAATGAACCTATTTCTACACTACTGATGTCTGAGACTCTTATATTTCTTCCTTGTTCATGTTTTATAATAAGCTCTGAAATATCTTTAATATTTTTAAGTCTTCCCTCTGAACGAACATATAAACTTTGCTCACCAACGGAGAGTCTGCCTATTCCATCATTTTGATTATTTTCATGTAATGCTTGCTTTAGCATCTCCATAGTTACTTTATACTGTTTCATTTTTGCAAAGTCAGGGATTATTTCATATGTCTTAACAAATCCTCCAAGTGCATTTGTCTCTGCAACTCCATCTATAGAGCGGATTCTTTTATTTATAACCCAGTCAAGTAAAGTTCTTTTTTGCATCAAATCAAGAGTATCAGATTCGATAGTAAACATCAACACTTCACCAAGTGGAGTTGTAATCGGAGCTAGACCACCACTAACATTTGGTGGCAAATCATCCATAACTTCACTGAGTCTTTGAGCTACTTGCTGTCTTGCCCAGTATATATCTACACCATCTTCAAAATCAAGAGTTATATCACAAAGTCCATATTTGGAAAGTGAGCGAACTATTGTTTGATTTGGAATACTTTGCATATTTTGCTCAATTGGAATAGTTACACGAGATTCCATCTCGGTGGGTGTCATCCCTGAAGATTTTAAAATCAACTTCACCTGTGTTGGTGCTACATCAGGGTAAGCATCTACAGGTAATTTCATCATTGCAGATGCACCAAAAAAAAGCACTCCAAAAGAGAGTAAAAGTATCAGTATTCTTTGCTTAAGTGCAAAGTTAACTATATGCTCACTCATCTGAACTTTCCTTTGCACTTAGTAGCGCAGAAGTAGAACTCGCAGCTACTGCATCACCCTCTTTTAAATCTGATTTTACGATATAGCATGTAGGTCCTTCACTTATTATCTCAACTTCTAAAACCTCAAAACCAAGTGGCACTTTTTTAAATACAAAAGATTTATTTTCTTCAAATACTAAAGCAGTTTTCTTAATCTTTACAGCATCTGTAACTTTTTTAGCAATTTTCACTTCGTAAATTCTATTTATCATAATATCTTTAGCATCATCTATCATCGCTTTTAGAGTTACTGATTGAGAAGTATTATTTACTACATTACCTATTGCAGTTACTGTAGCTTTATATGAAGAAAAGCTACAAGTATCTCCTACAGATATATTTTTTACAACCTTAACAGGAACTGTAAGTTCTACAAATCTTTTACCATCAGCATACATCTCTATTATTTTATGTTCAGAGTGAACATATGTTCCTATATTTACATTTACATTATGTACAACACCACTTCTTGAAGCATAAATAATTTTTTCAACTATAGGTTGATTATCTTTTTTTAACTTTTGTAACAATGATTTATTAAAACCATTTGTTAAAAGTTGATTTTGAGTTAATTTTACTTTTAGATCACTACTAAGTTTTAACTTTTTTGATTCAAGCAGTTTTTTATTTGAAATAATTCCATCTGCTTGAAGTTTTACATTTCTTTCATAGTTTTCATTTGTATTTTGTGCAGTTAAAAGAGCTTCAATGTACTCTTGTTGAAGATTTAAAAGAACATTACTTTTTAAACTAAGAAGCTTTTGACCTTTTTTTACATGTTCTAATTCTCTAACATATATCTTAGATACTATTGATTCAACATTAGAACTTATAGAGATAATATCTTTTTTATCTAAAACTACAACTCCACTGTAAGGACCAAAAAATATAGTATCCATTCTAGTGATTTGTTGAGTTTTTACACCTAGGTCTTGAAGTTGTTGCTTTGATATCTCTATAGTTTGTGCTCCAAAAAGAGTCAAACCTAACATATATATACTAATTAATATTTTCATGATTTTCTCCAATTTCTAAATCTGCTGTTTTATAAAGTTCATGCAGTTCGTTGTAATAAGCTTTTTTAGTCTCTAACATCTCTATTAGGTTTAAAGAGTAAGAACGAGTTGCATCTAAATATTCCATAATATTTCCCTCGCCTTCATCTAGTGCTGACTTTGACAATTTCACTAATTCTTCATTTAAAGGTACTATCTCACTTTGGAGTAAAATAAACTCATCATATATCACTTCGATTTTTGATATTAATGACTTTGAAGCATTTTGTATCTGGGCTTGTTTATTGGTTTTCTCATAATCGTATGATGCATTCAAAGAGAACTGTTCAGCTCTGAGTTTTTCATTTTGTGAACTCAAAGGACTAAGTGGGATACTCAGACCAAGTGTATATCTGTTCGCATCAATCTCTTTTTCATAAAGTAGTTCATAGCTCAATGAAGATATAGATGAGTTATGCATATCATAGAGTGCTTTTGTTGCATTCTTTTTATACTCTATCGCCTTTAACTCACCATGTTCACTCAATGGTCTAAGTTCCACATGCCGAGTTGGATTTTTTATATCACTACAATCTACATCATCTATAATAAGATTATCTACACTCTCTTGTAAGAGTGAAAACTCTGAAAGATAAGCTCTTTTATAGTTGTTTATGTTCTTACTTAATTTTGCTAAATCTAATTTGTTAAAGAGTAAATCTTTTTTAGATATCTCTCCAAGTTGGTAAGCTCTTTTTACTTGTTTGAATCTATTTGACTGTTCATCATATAGAAGTGTTGCTGTATCTCTCATCTCTTTAGTGATACATAGGTTATGATACTTTGAGACTACATTTAAAGTAAGTAGATGAAGTTCATGTTTCGTTTCTTGTTTTAGAGCTTTTGAGTATTCCTTAACACTCTTATTTTTAGAGTATGATGAAAATGGGTGACTTATATCTTGAGAGATTCCAACAGAGTACTCTGCTCCATCTTTACCTCCAGAACTTCTATCATCAAGCTCAGATAAACTCAAACCAAGAGAGGGGGCTTCATAAGTTGCACTTAGTTCATTTTGAGCTATTTGTGATTTTGATTTTTCTAAGATTGCTTTTGTTTTATTACTAGAATTTAATGATTCCAATATTTGGGCTAAGTTTTGTGCATTAACATTTAGTGTTACAAACACAAATATATATAATACGAATTTCATTGTAAACCTTTTTTAATTTATATTTTTGTAATTTATAAAAAAGTTATACTAGAGGTGGACGTTGTGGAACAAAGTGAATATGTGAGATTGAGATTGTCTCTTTTGTTTGAGGTTTAGTGCTAAAGATATTTACTTCAACTATAGCATTGTGATTTATGGGAGTATCAAAAACTGTATGAAAACTATCATGTACTTGTGATGATACATCTAAAATATTTTCAGATACCACCTTTAGAACTTCATGCGAATGACAACTAAGCTCATACTTAGTATCACCATTGATAGTGTCTATTACAAAATCATGCATAACTAAGAATGTAAATGCAAACAGTAAAACCGACAATAGAGTGTTTTTAATTTTTTTCATGTTCAATTATCATTGTATAGTAATATAGATAATCTATAACTAAAAATAAAATATTAATCCAATTTCAAAACTTTACAAAATAAATAAGATACAATTACATATCAAAACGAAGGTAATCTATGAACTTTTTATACAACCCTGTATCTCATTTTAATTTAGCTAATCTATTTACATTTGTAAACATTACAGCTGGTCTTATGGCTACTTACTTTATCACTCAAAACAATTTTTTCTTAGCTATTATACTTGCATGGATAGGTGGAGCATTTGATATTTTTGATGGAAAGATTGCTAGAAAGTATAGCTTATCAAATGAATTTGGAGTACAACTTGACAGCTTTGCAGACTTTCTAAGCTTTGTACTTGTTCCTGTATTTTTAATTTTTCAAGCAGTTTATACAACTTCGCTATCTGGCATGTGGATTGTTATTGCTTCTGTTGTAAGTATATACTATGTGATTTCAGGACTAAGAAGACTTATACATTTTAACATCCATACAGATGCAGGCGAAGTTGACAAGTATTTTACAGGAGTTCCAACTCCCCTTGGTGCAATTCTTTTATGGTTAGTTTATTTAACACATGCTTATGAGATAGTACCTGCACTTGTAGTTATAGCACTTATGGCTTTAATAGGATGGAGCCTGAACTCTAAGATAAAAGTTCGTCATCCTTAAATACAATAACACGATTTCTTCCACTCTCTTTTGCAGTATATAATGCTGCATCAGCTTCTTTTAGCATATCTTCTAAATTTTCATGTCTTACATCTAAACCAACAATACCAAAACTTGAAGTTATTTTTAGTCCTTCTGGATTAAGAGATTCTATAGTTTTCCTTAAATTTTCAGCTTTTTCTTTTGCATCATTTATTGTACAGTTCTCATATAAAACTACAAATTCTTCACCACCATATCTAGCTATAAAATCTTCAACTCTTTTGCTGTCATTTAAAGCACGTGCAAATGCTTTTAATACTTCATCTCCAACTAAGTGCCCATGATTATCATTAACAGCTTTAAAATGATCTATATCTACCATCATAACACTAAAATTATCATTGTGCCTTTTTGCTCTTGAAAATTTTCTAGTACCCTCTGCATCTAAGTGATAACGATTATAAAGTCCTGTAAGCCTATCATGAAGTGCATTGTACTTTAGCTCATCTCTTTGTTTTTTGAGTGTTATATGTGTATTTATTCTTGCTTTAACAATAGCAGGTCTTATAGGCTTCGCAATATAATCAACAGCACCAGCTCCCAAACCTTTTTCTTCATCAACTACACTATCGTTTCCAGTTACAAAGATAACTGGAATGTCTTTATAGATGTCATCTAATTTTAACCTTTGCATCACCTCATAACCATCCATCTCTGGCATCTCAACATCAAGTAAAATCAAATCAAGATTTGGCTCATTTGCAACAATTTCTAAAGCACGAGCACCACTCGTAGCAATTTTAAGTTGATAGTCATCTTTTAAGACTGCTGCTAATGCTTGTATGTTTGATGAGACATCATCCACTACCAGTATTATTTGCTTTTCTTCCATCATTGTCCTTTCACTAAACTTTTTAGTATATACTCAATCGTTATAATAGCTTCATCCGATTCAAAATTATCAACCTCTTTGTTAAGCTTTTTAAGTTTCTCGCTTATCTCTGGGGAGGTTTGTATATTAAATATCTCTAAAGAACTACTATCTATAAACTCTCCATTTGTAATATCTACCTGCAATGTTTTTAAAGAGTTGATTAGCTCTGTAGTTGATACTTCTGATGCATCATCTCTTTGAAAATCTTCTTCCAAGTGTGTTTTTAATTGCGATGTTGTTTCTTTTAAGCACTCTGATAATTCTTCATATAGAGATTCTACCGAGATTATAATCTTTTCTTCCTTAGCATCTGTCTCGACTTTCTTGGCTAAAGACTCTAACTTATGTGCACTTAAATTTCCTGCAGCACCTTTAATGGTATGTGCATATAATTTTATATCATTAAAATCATTTTTATCAAATGCATCTTTTAAATTTTCTAACTGAATAGCTACATCATCAAGAAAAATATTTATAATTTTTCTAAGTATATCTTGTGAACCACTAAATCTCGCTAATGCTTCTTTTTTATCCCATATCACAAATTCATTCTCAGGTTCATCACTTAAATCTAAAACTTCTTCATCTATTGTATCCCCTAAAATCCATTTCACTAATGTCTGCTTTAATATTGTCGGATTTATAGGTTTTGATATGTAATCATTCATCCCAACGGCTATACACTTTTCTCTATCACCATCCATCGCATTTGCTGTCATTGCTATAATTGGTACACCACTATTACTCTCACCAGCTTCTGAAGACCTTATTAATTCCGTAGCTTCATAACCATCCATCTCTGGCATTTGACAATCCATAATAACTAAGTCAAATGGTTGAGATTTATCTGTAGCTTTTTTTAACATGCTTAAAGCTTCCAATCCATTATTAGCTGCAACTGCATTAAGACCTAAGCTGTTTAATATACCATTTGCAACTACTTGATTTGTATAATTATCTTCAACAAGTAATATTCTTATATTTGTTGGCCATATTATATCTTCCTCTTCAACTAAAGTACTTAGGTAATCACTCGTTACTAATGGTGTTGCATTTTGAAAGGCTTCAGAATCTTCAACCAATACATTTAGAGCATGATAAAGATCATTTGTAGTTGTTGGTTTTGGAAAGAATGCATTGAAGCCTATATTTGCATATCTTTTAGCATCTCCTCTAAACCCAAGAGAGGTCATCATAACCAGTTTTATATCATCGTAAGCATTATTACTACGGATTATGTTTCCAAGCTCTTCACCATCCATATTTGGCATCTGCATATCTAAAATAGCTATATCAAAAGGTGGTATTATTTTTTTGTTATATGCATCATCTAATATTTCTAATGCTTCTTCTCCATCTTGAGCTTCTTCTAAAACCATACCCCATCTTGCAAGTTGCCCTCTTAATACCTCTCTATTTACTTCATTGTCATCAACAATTAAAGCTCGTTTACCATTTATGTCAACATTAGGCATCACAATTGTTGATTCTGGAGTTAAGCCAACTGCTATATCTATTGTAAATGTACTCCCTTCTCCCACTTTACTTGTAACTTCCACATGCCCATCCATAAGATTACAAAGTTTTTCTACTATGGCTAAACCGAGTCCAGTTCCACCATATTTCCTTGTAGTTGAGGCATCAACTTGTGTAAACGATTCAAAAAGAGCCTCGAGTTTATCTTCTGGTATTCCTATTCCAGTATCAATAACCTTAATAATTAGACGTGCATTTTCATCATCTTGTGGTTTCAATATTGCCTTGATAAGTACATGACCATCTTTTGTAAACTTGATTGCATTACTGACTAGGTTTGTCAATATTTGGCGAAGTCTATTCGGATCAGATTTTACTATTAAATGTTCAACGTCAATAGTATCTAAAATTATCTCTACACCTTTTTCTTGTGCTTTAAAAGATATAGCTTCGATAAAATTTCCCAATTCATTTCTAAGGTTAAAATCAAGTGCTTCTATCTCAAGTTTTCCAGCTTCTACTTTTGAAAAATCTAAGATATCATTTATAAGACTCAAAAGTGCATTAGCACTGCTTTGTGCAAGATAGACTTGATGGTGCTGAGAGTCTGTTAATTTTGAGTTCATTAACAAACCTAACATACCAAGAACACCATTCATTGGTGTTCTTATCTCATGAGACATATTTGCTAAAAATTCAGACTTTGATTTTAGGGCTTCTTGTGCTTGAGTGGTTTGTTTGATTAACTCTTTTTCATTTTTATTGAGTGAGTCAATCATATCATTAAAAGAATCTGTCAAGGCTCCTATCTCACCTTTACCCTCACCAACTATAACTACATCCCTTTTACCAAGAGAAAAAGCCTTACTTGCTTTTCTTAATCTCTCTATCGGTTTTACAATTTTATAAGTATTGTATAAAGCAATTATGATAACAAAGAGTATAACAAAAAGTAAAAACTGAAATACCTTCTGTGCCAAATCTTGAGAAGATGCTAAGGTGTATTTTTCTTCAACCTCACTAAATATTGCCCACTTTACACCTAGTATATCTATCTCATGATGCAACCCTATAACATCAACAGAGTATATATTTTTATACTTAGACACATCCTCTTCATGCTTGGAATTTTTATCTATATGTTCATGTTTAAATGACTCAAATTGTTGCGTTTTAACTTTAACATTTAATATCTCATCATCTGAAGTTATAGGTGTTCTCAAATAACCATCTGTACCAACTAAATAACTCCGAAAACTGCCACTACTCTTAAAATGCTCAAGTATATAATCTAATTTTATCTGTACAGCAAAAACACCTATAATATGTCCACTATTATCAATAAGTGGGGCTGTTAAAAAACTAGCTATATTATTATCTGATGCTTCATATCTTTCAATATCTGAAAAATAAATTTTACCACTCTTAAGAGTTTTTCTATATGCCTGAGCAAATTTTGTATCTGAATATATCCCACTATTTAAATTAGTTCCAAAATCATTTTCATTAGCAAGTGTAAATAAAATATCACCCTCTAAATTGATTAAAAAGATATCATATAGATAATCATACTCTCTATTTAGAATCTCTAAGTCATTACTGTTTTTTGAAACCAAATTCACATATGCAAAACTTTTAACGAACTCTTCTAAACTTTTCGTATAAAGTTCTTTTTCTCTTTGCAACTCTTTTAAAAAATTAACAGTTGATTTACTTTGAGACCAAGTAATAAGATCAACTTCACGGTATTTAAACCAGTTGCCTATAAAGTCTTCTTGCATCTCAGATGTTGCTTTTAGCTCTCTAATTGACATTTTCTGCATAGAATCTGTTGTATGGTCATACCATACATATGAGATTACACTTAAGGGGATAATAGCAAATATTAAAAACCAACTCAGTAAAATAAATTTAATAGAGCTAAAAAGTGAAATTTTATCTGAAGATTTCATATACTCACCTCTACTTTTGTTTTGTGATTTTAGTTGAGAAGCTATCATCAGCTAAAGAGTTTATATCTATTTTTTCTTTTATAAAACCTGCTTCATAAGCTAAATCCATAATCTTTTTAAAACTCTCTTTTGTCTCATCATCAATATTTAAATTTTTATAGTTGATTGCCATAACATCTGTTCGTAAACTCTCTTTTATAGCCACTTTCGTATGTTTTGGAATATGCTTACGTATCATTTTTATAATATTGTCAAACTCAACTCCACCTGCCAATCTTGCTTTTTCTATATCTCTTCCAGCTTTATGGATATAATAAATAACTTCTTTTAGTGCTTCTCTTTTTTGGTTTATAACTTCATCTTTAGCAATAATTATACATTCCACATGCCCATTTGGATGATTCATAACATCCTTGGAGTACCAAGCCACATGCCCAGTTTTTTTACTCTCTGCAATATCAGGCCAAGGAAGAGACTGCTCAAAGGCAGATGCTTCAGAACGAGATGTTTTTTCTTGTAGATATGAGGGGGACAAAGGTGGTTTTACAATTCTTAGTCTAACATCAGCATCAACCCATTTATTACTTGTTAGAGTTTTGTGATTGTCTTTTAAGTATTTATACAAAACTGTAGTATGTGTTGCCAATAAAGATGGAACTGCAATCTCTATAGTTTTTTTATTTTTATTTTTAAATTCACTA